>Ga0180438_10001556_pt1 | contig 40564 bp, 35 predicted proteins | sample SS_ome_12_FD_132455 | JGI IMG/M metagenome (GOLD analysis project Ga0180438, IMG submission 132455) | Hypersaline lake sediment archaeal communities from the Salton Sea, California, USA - SS_3_D_2 metaG | ecosystem: Environmental > Aquatic > Non-marine Saline and Alkaline > Hypersaline >... | reverse complement strand
CGATGCCAGGAGAAGAGGAAAAACCGAACAGGATGAGGGGATGAAGGCTTTACTGGAAGACCTGATAGGCCGCGAGACCACGGTCATGAAAATCAAAAGGATGATCAAGGCCTGGATCTAGGGAATCGGCGAAAAGATGGCGATGAAAACAGCCCTTTACACCGGACTGAGGTGGCTCGAGGATGTGTCAAAGGGCGAGACAGTAACAAAACATTTGCTGAAGCTGCGCAGGATGAAAGAGGCCGACCCGGAATTCATCCGCGACGACCAATTCAAGGCGATGACCAAATTGGTGGCCTATGCCTATGAGAATTCTCCCTTCTACAGAAAGAGATTCGATGAGCAGGGAGTGAAGCCCGGAGACATCAAGTCTCTCGATGATTTTTCCCGACTGAAGCCCGTGACGAGAGAGGATGTGCAGGCGCACACACTGGAATTCATCACGAAGGATTTCAAGAGCGAGAATCTGCTCGAGAGTCATTCCAGCGGCTCGACAGGACAACCCATTACCTATTTTCAGGACAAAGTGGCCCAATCGGCAGGCAGGGCGGCGGTGCTGGCCGGATGGGAACTGGCCGGGAGACGGATGGGAGACAAGGTGGTCACGCTATGGGGAAACCGGGAAACCATCGAAAACAAGTGGTCGAAGCCCGGGTCGCGGTTTAAAGCGTATCTGTACAGAGATAAAAGATTTCCCGTCGACAGATTAGTCGATGAGAACTACATCAGGGAATTACTGGGTGTGCTGGTGAAGCAGAGAGGGGGTTATATTTTTGGCTACTCGCATGCCATTGCGGCTGTGGCCGGCTATGTCAAGGAACAAAACATCGAACTGGAGAGAAGATTCGACGGGGTCATGACCACAGCGGAAAAGCTTTATCCCCAGAATAGGGCGCTCGTCGAAGAAGCCTTGGGTCCGGTTTACGATTGCTATGGCTCGCGGGAAATCCTGGGCATAGCTTATCAATGCCGGGAGAGGAAAGGCTATCACATCATCGAGCCCAACCTTATTTTCGAGGCCGATGATTTCCTGGATGATAAAAAGGAAGTCGTGGTCACGGATCTGTGGAATTATGCCTGGCCGCTTATCAGGTACAAGATCAGCGATTTGATCGCAGGCGAGTTCGGGAGATGCTCGTGCGGGTGCACCTGGAAGACATTCGACACCATCGTCGGCAGAGCAACGGACGCCCTGAAGCTGCCGGATGGCCGATTGATGCATCCCCTGTACTGGTTTATCGATGATATGGCCAAGTACTGGCCCACCTTCAAGCAGGTCCAATTTGCCAGAGTGGCCGAGGATAAAGTCATTTTTAGAGTCCGGCTGTTTGAAGGGCAAAATTACGATTTTATGGATAATATGAAAGAAGCCATGAAAACACATTTCGCCAAGCTGGGCATGAAATTCGATATGGAAGTGGTTGAGAGCTTCCAGATCGGCCCCAGCGGCAAACACCGCTCCATCGTCGATGAGACCAAATAAGATGAACAGCATGAGTTGTGATGCTTATTCTGGAGAAAGGCGATGAATCTCAGCATATATCCGGCATTGATGCAGCTCGAGGACATGCTGAAGGGGGGAAACACCAGGAAGCATTTTGGCCGATTGAAACGGCTGAAGTGTGTCGACCCGGAGTATCTTCACGATTACAAATGGGCGGCGTTACAGAAGCTGCTCAAGCACGCGTACACGAATGTTCCGTTCTATAAAAAGGAATTCGATGCGCAGGGAGTGCAGCCTGAAGATATAAAATCCTTCGAGGACTTTTCAAAATTGCCGGCAATCGATAGAGCAACGGTCAAAAGCAATGAACTTGACCTGTTTTCAAACGCCCACGATAGACTTTCGATCATGAGTGGCTACACCAGTGGCTCCTCCGGGACGCCGATGATATTCCATTACGATCAAAAATCGTATTCCGCAGGAAGAGCGGCGGTGCTCTTCGGCTGGGATTTGGCGGGCAAAAAGATGGGCGATAAAATGGTCACGGTGTGGGGGGACAGGAGCACAGCCGAGGAGAAATGGCCGAAATTGGATTCGCGCTTGAAAGCTATCCTCTATCGAAACAGGAGAATCCCCAGCTATTCGCTGTCAGAAGAAGCAAAAATCCGCAGGGCCTTGGATATCATTCGAAAACGCAGGGGGGGTTATATTTTTGGCTACACCAATGCGATCCACACGCTGGCTTCGTACGCAGAAGACCATGATGTCAAATTTGAGGTCAAGTTCGACGGCGTTCTGACTACGGCAGAAAACCTTTTTCCGCATCAGAGAAGAGTCATCGAAGATGTTTTGGGGCCGGTTTACGATGGGTACGGCTGTCAGGAAATCCTGGGCATCGCCTACCAGTGCCAGGAGAGAAAGGGCTATCATATTATCGAGCCCAATGTGATTTTTGAGACGTGCGGCTGTGTTGATGACAGCAAGGAGATCATTCTGACAGACCTCTGGAATTATGCCTGGCCACTCATTCGATATAAGCCGGGCGATCTTGTTTCGGGGAAGATAGAAGGCAACTGTCCCTGCGGTTGCACCTGGACCGGTTTTCAGAATCTCGATGGAAGGATATCGGATGTGGTAACGGCCCCTGATGGCCGGAGGATCTATTACACGCTGTGGCTGGTTATATCGTTTGTCTTGGACCACCACCCGAATATCAAGCAGTTCCAGTGGGTTAAAGAGGACCATGATAAGCTGGTTCTGAAACTTCTGTTTCATAATGGGCCGGATGATTCAATAAGAAACAGCATCAAAGTGGATTTGGAGCCTTATTTCAAAGATGTCATAGGTTTTGAAGTGGAGTTTGTGGACAGATTCGAGACCGGCCCCGGCGGCAAACACCAGGTCGTCCTCGACATGACGAAAAAGATATGAACAGGAGCCATTTTTATCAAAAAAGTGCACGGGCTGCATTTTTTAAAATGTTCCTTGCCCGCATTTTGCACTTTTGGATTTGTGCAAGAGTGCTAGCGCTGAATGGGTCAAGAAAATCTGTAACACGGAAGAACATGCAATGAGAACAGCACTTTATACGGGGCTGCGTTTCCTCGAGGATGCGGCTAAAGGCGAAAGCGTTACGAAACATCTCTTGCGGTTGAGAAGGATGAAACAGGCAGATCCGGAACAGATCCGGGATTTCCAATTCAAGGCCATGAAAAAGCTGATCGCATATGCCTACGATAATACCGTTTTTTATAAACAGAGATTTGACAAGCAGGGTATTCATCCTGAGGATATCCAGTCTCTCGACGATTTTGCCCAATTGAAACCAGTAACAAGAAAAGACATCCAGGATCACGGGATTGACATTATTTCCAGAGAATTCCGGAAGGAAAAACTGCTTACCGGGCAATCGAGCGGATCTACTGGGGAGCCGATTGTCTTCTATCATGATAAACAGGCCTATTCCGCAGGAAGAGCCGCGGTGCTAGCCGGATGGGAGCTGGCAGGGAAGAAACTGGGCGATAAGGTGATCACCCTTTGGGGAAATCGCGACACCATCGAACACGAGTGGTCAACGCTCGGGTCTCAGCTTAAAGCGAAGCTCCATCGCGATAGGCGGTTCCCTGTGGATAGATTTATTGAAGGCCGTTATTTTCGGGAAATTTTGGAGGTTATGACTACCCAAAGAGGGGGCTTCGTCTTCGGTTACACGCAGCCCATTTATATGATCGCCTGTTCGGCCAGGGAACAGAATATTGAATTAGAACAAAAGTTTGACGGAGTCCTGACGACTGCGGAGAAACTCCTTCCCAACCACAGGAGTATGATCGAAGAAGTCTTGGGCCCCGTGTACGACAGCTATGGATCCCGGGAAATTCTCGGCAAAGCCTATCAGTGCAGGGAGAGAAAAGGCTATCACATAGTCGAACCTAACCTTATTTTTGAGGCAGAAGATTTTCGAAACGGAACCAAGGAAGTCATAGTAACGGATCTGTGGAATTATGCCTGGCCGCTCATAAGGTATAAAATCGGCGATTTGATTGCGGGTGATTTTAGAGCATGTGAGTGCGGCTGCACATGGAAAACCTTTGACACTGTCGTGGGCAGGGTGAACGAATTATTCGTACTGCCTGACGGGGGAATTTTGAATCCCATGTTTTGGGTGGTCAGCGATTTGATGAAACACCTGTTTGCGGTCAAGCAGATGCAATTCGCCAAAGTCGCCGAGAATAAATTCGTTTTCAGGCTGCAGCTTTTTGAAGGTCAGAATGCCTCGTTCTTAGATGACTTCCGAGAGGCTGTCTCAACGCACTTCAAGGGAGTATCTGAAGTCGATGTGGAGATTGTAGATGCATTGCCCGTCGGCCCCAGCGGCAAACACAAATCCGTCGTCGACGAGACGACACACTTCCTCTGACGGCCGGATGGGAGAGCCCACCTGCTCCCAGCTCTTCACAACAATTCTAACCTAGGCTTCCATTTCATCCGATTCGAACGATTTTCGGTTGTGATATCTCGTCATTATTGCCTTGGCCACGTCTCCTCCCCTTTAGAGGATTGTGCGTTTATTCTTTTATATCAATACTTTAGGTGATCAGTCAACACAAAGACGGAGAAGACGGAGGGGAAAACCTTCCCGGTTTGATTCGGAAGTGTTAGCGAGAAAGGTCGCCCCCTCTTAAGTGAAGCTGATGATGAGATATGAAGGGTTGCCAAAGTGCGAATCCAAAAAAGGTTCTAGCACCTTTTTTGGAAAAACAGCTAACATCGACTCGTTCATTTAAGGATTAGACCTTAGTCTGTCGGGCATCCAGGGCCGATGGTTCCTTTTTTTGACTTTCTTGCTTTTTTTGTCCGTCCCCTTTTGTTCTGTTGCGGATGGCACGGATAAGGCCGGCCAGCATGGCCGAGATCCGGTTTATCCTGTCGTCAAATTCGATGTAATCGCCTTCAGCGAGGTATCCTATTTCTCTGAAGATAATGAGCTGTGATTTGAGTTCGGCGGCTGTGGATTTAGCTTTGCTCAGGTTATGGATGAAGTTGGTGGCGCCTCCTTTTTCGCGGCCGCCGGCGATGAGAGAGGCCACGGTGGTGGCCGACTTTTTGAGCTCAGTCAGCATGGCAGGGTCATCCCGGAAATTCCCGTTTTCAGAGAGTCGATACATCTCGATGGCCAGGTCCTTGGCCTGCTTCCAGCACTCCAGATTTTCGAAGCCGTAAAATTCGTTCATGTCATCCTCCTGAAATGAAAGACGAACGACCTTAAAAATATTCTCACCACGCTCAAAAATAAGGGGATTGGCGATTCGGAATGCAAGCCAAATCAAGGCGACCAGCAAAAATTGGGTTCAAAGATAAAAATCATCTTTGATTGGGATAAATGCAGCTGGCTGGTTTATTGATTAAGGTTGAAAATGTGAAAGGCAGGTATCCCCAGCCAGCGCAACGGGGATTGTCTTGACTATATCACAGCAAGGGGAAAATGTTTATAAAAAAATTACAAGCTGGGCAGATATATTTTAAAATGGACGAACACGATTGAGGAGGCCGAGCTCTCTCGTATTCCCCGGTCCAATCTTATTGAAGGAATGGGGCATTGGAGCAGAAAGTGAATCTGCTGTTCTGAGGAGGTTTAATGTGTAGTATCCAAGTTCAAGATTCTAAAATTATTCGCTCTGATTGAGTCTGGGCGATGCGGGATCCTATTCCCCCAGACAGCCGGCGAATAACGTCTGCGTGAGGGGATTGCCTAGCGAACCATGGACTCTTCCCCTCAGAGACTGCAATTATTGAAGAATGATAATTCTATACTCTGATTTACCTCAATCACAAATCGGCGAACCGAGCTCATTATAGCGCCGGAACTCATTTTTTTGTTCTTCAATGGATGTGGCATTCGTATAGTGCAAACGAGTATCCGTATAATTGATTACCTCTTCAGGCGTGTAGTAGTCGATACTGGGATGAGCGGCATTGAGAAGTGCGGCTACAGCCTGGCGCAGAAGTATGCGGGCCGCTTTCTGATGCGGTTTGTATTTTATTCCTGGAGCAAGCCACGCTCCGCTTCCTTTTTTTTGCAGAGCTTCCATAAGAGTCAGGCCTTTCAGAAAGTCATAATCAGAGTGCCATGGCCACATGGTAAAAACCGAACCCACCGTTTGATTGGGGCTATAAATGTACCACTGATCCGTATGGTTTTTCCAAAAACCGGGCGTACAGCCTTGGGTGCAGGCGAAAACTTTTACCACCGTGAAAGTGGACATAGCCATGATCAATAAAGCCGCCAAAGCAAAAACTGTTAGTTTCTTGTGAGTCATCGAATTAGTCTCCTTTCAAAAAATTTTTGTGCATAGACCACTAAAATTCAATGCGATGTCATGGATTACACTCAGGGCATCACCTCCTTTATTCGGAGATAACTCGACATTAAACACGTCAAACGGTAACAATCAACAAAAATAACGTGTTTAAATTTGATGAATTTCCTCCGATTCCATTAAAACCTGGCTGATTATAATATTATCACAAGACTAGTCTTTGTCAACATATTTTTCACCCTCCTCGGGGTCTCATATCATCTCGAAGGGGGATATCAGCCAGAAATTTTTATTTTCAACTTCGTGCATAATTTTCTGTGCTCATTCCATTTCTGCTTGACAGGCATTAGTTGGAAAACTAAACTAATCTGTTCATGCCCAATATCAAAACACTTCATACCTTTAATTCACCGGGAGGTCTCATATGAAAACAATAAGCTTCACTGCTGTCAGGGACAAAGTCCGAGGTATTGTTCAGGAAGCGAATTTTGTGCTTCAGGATGATGTGATTCAGGTTGTCAAGGACATGCGGGAGAGAGAAGAATCGGATGTGGGAAGGGCGGTCTTGGACCAGCTCTTGGAGAACGCCGAGATTGCCAAAACGGACAAATTGGGGCTATGTCAGGATACCGGATTGGCCGTCTTTTTTGTCGATATCGGCGAAGATGTGCAGCTCGACAAGGACGGTGGCATGTCAAGCTTGAGGGAGGCCATAACCGAGGGTGTCAGAGCGGGATACGAGGAAGGATACCTGAGAAAATCCGTCGTGGAAGACCCGATTCGGCGCAAAAATACCGGCGATAACACGCCGGCCTATATCCATTGGGAGTTGGTGCCGGGAGATGTGTTCAAGGTTACCTTTATTGCCAAGGGAGGAGGCGCCGAGAATATGAGCCGCGTGCAGATGTTCGCCCCGGCGGCCGGAAAAGAGGGAATCGAGGATTTTGTCGTAGAGACTGTCGATATCGCCAGCTCCAATCCCTGCCCGCCGACGGTTGTGGGCGTGGGTGTTGGGGGCAATTTTGAGTATTCGGCGCTCCTGTCGAAGAAAGCGCTGTTGAGGCGGCCTCTGGGATCCCACAACCCCGACCCCTTCTACAGAGATATGGAAATTCGGCTTTTGGAGCGGGTCAATAATCTGGGGATAGGCCCTCAGGGGCTGGGGGGAAGAGTAACATCATTAGCGGTCCATGTGGAAGCTTTCCCCTGCCATATCGCATCCATGCCGGCTGCTGTGAACATCCAGTGCCATTCACACCGCGTCCTCTCCTTTGAGCTATGAAAAAGGTGCCTGGCACCTTTTTGTGATAAAATATTCAGTCACGGAGGAATAGATGCCGAAGAAAGGTTATGTGGAAATATCTGTCGATGGCTGTAAAGGCTGCAATCTTTGTGTGATCAACTGTCCAACAGAATGTTTGGCACTCAATGAATCTGATGTGAATACGTATGGATTATATTATGCCTACCTGGCCGAGCCCGATAAATGTATCGCCTGCATGAATTGCGCCGTCATGTGTCCGGATGCAGCGATAACGGTTTACAGGATGGTCGAAAAGCCCAAGGAAGCACAGGCATCATAGGAAAATGGGAGGTAGCATTGGGTGAAACACGTTTGATGAAAGGGAATGAAGCCCTGGCCGAGGCGGCCATCCGTGCCGGCCTGCAGGGGTATTTTGGATATCCTATAACACCTCAGTCAGAAGTAGTGGAATATCTGGCTCAGGAAGAGCCCAAGTACAATTACACGCTTATTCAGGCAGAAAGTGAAGTGGCGTCGGTGAATATGATTTATGGCGCAGCGGGTGCAGGAGGCAGAGTGATGACCACGACGTCGTCTCCGGGATTTACGCTCATGCAGGAGGGTATTTCTTACTGTGCCTGCGCCGAACTGCCAGCGGTGTTTGCCAACGTCGTGCGGGGGGGACCCGGGCTGGGGACGATCCAGCCCAGCCAGGGAGATTACTTCCAGGCCACAAAGGGAGGCGGCCACGGCGATTACAACGTGATCGTGTTCGGGCCCAATTCTGTCCAGGAAATGGCGGATCACACCTATTACGGATTTGAGTTGGCGGATAAATACCGCACACCGGTGGTGATTCTTTCCGATGGAGCCATCGGACAGATGATGGAAAAGGTCACACTCCCGGACCGGATGGAATATAAACCAACTAAACCGTGGGCGACGACCGGAAAGACGGCCGACAGGGAGCGGAATATCCTGACATCTCTGTATATCCAATCCGAGGATATGGAACAGGTCAACATTAGGCTGCAGAAGAAATACCAAGAGATCAAAGAGAAGGAAGTTCGCTATGAAGAATATTTGACGGATGATGCCGAGATTGTGGTGACAGCGTATGGATTGTGCTCACGGCTGAGCAAGAAGGCAGTCGAGCTGGGCCGAAAAGCCGGAATTAAAATGGGGCTTTTCAGGCCCATCACACTCTGGCCTTTCCCGTATAGCCAGATCGAGGGAATTGCCGAGCGGGATGCTGTCAAATTCTTCATCTCCATCGAGATGAATGCCGGCCAGATGGTCGAAGATGTCAAATTGGGCGTGTGCGGAAAGAAGCCCGTCCATTTTTATGGGCGAATGGGCGGAATTGTGCCGACGCCCGAAGAGGTGTTCGAAGCGATCAAAAGCCACGTGGAGAATTAAGGTTCGATCGAATCGAAATTTTTTGAAGACAATGAAGCGGACGATAGCGAAATTCGGAAGCGACACGATGAGTGTCCTGAGAAGTATGGGCTATTTAATGACGATGATCGTGGCCTATGTTTGGCTGTTTGCCAAAGGAGGCAAATTCGAAAAGTAAGAAAAGGGGACTCAAATGAAAGAAGGCTATGAGCTCATCTATGAAAGGCCGGGAACATTAACCAGCACACGGATGCATTACTGTCCGGGATGCTTTCATTCAACTATTCATAAAATCATGATGGAATTGATCGAAGAATTGGACATCCAGGACAGGACAGTGGGTGTGTGCCCGGTCGGATGTTCTGTGTTTGCCTACAATTACATGGATGTCGATATGCAGGAAGCTGCGCACGGGAGAGCGGCGGCTGTGGCCACAGGGATCAAGAGGATGCTGCCGGATAGAGTTGTATTCTCCTATCAGGGCGACGGTGATTTGGCAGCGATAGGAACGGCGGAGACGCTGCATGCATGCAATAGAGGTGAGAATTTCACCTTCATTTTCATCAATAACGGGATATACGGGATGACGGGCGGACAGATGGCGCCGACCACGTTGGAGGGGCAGAAGACGTCGACGTGTCCTTACGGGAGAGATGCCGCAAAGGCGGGGATGCCGATGAAGATGGCCGAGATTGTGGCCACGTTCGAAAGAGTGGCTTACGTGGAAAGGGTATCGTGCAATAAGCCTGCCAACACAAGAAAGGCCAAGAGGGCGATAAAAAGGGCGTTCGAGCTGCAGATGCAAGGTGCGGGGACGACGTTCATTGAGGTGGCCTCGAATTGTCCGAGCGGATGGAAAATGACGCCCGTAGAATCGCTACAGTGGCTGGAGGAGAAGGTCTTTCCGTATTATCCACTGGGCGTGTTCAAAGAACCACCAAAGTAAAAAAAGTGCCAGGCACCTTTTTTCCCCATATATAAAAAAGGTGCCTGGCACCTTTTTCGCTGATTCACAGAATGGAGGTCAACAGTGCTGCAAGAAATGATATTTGCCGGTTTTGGAGGCCAGGGCGTTTTGTCTATGGGGACGCTGCTGGCATATGCCGCGATGAAAGAAGGTAATGAAGTCAGCTGGATGCCCTCATATGGGCCGGAAATGAGAGGTGGAACGGCAAACTGTATCGTCAATATCAGTGATCAGCCGATATCCTCCCCTATTGTTAGTGAGTTTGACGTGGCTGTGGTACTCAACAATCCCTCGTTGAGGAAGTTCGAGCCAAAGGTAAAACCCGGCGGTACTCTCTTTTGGGAAAGCACAAACATCAAGCCGCCTCCATCAAGGACCGATATTGATATTTATGCCTTACCCGCAATAGAAAAAGCCACCAATGAATTAGGGAATGTCAAAGTCATGAATATGTTGATTTTAGGGGCACTCTTGAAGATAAAGAATACGGTCAAGAAAGAATCGCTGATGACGGCGCTGAAAAACACATTGCCCGAACGGTACCACCATCTGATCCCGCTCAACGAAAAAGCCATCGAACTGGGGATGTCACTCGTATAGAATCGAAAGCCAAAGCTAAAAATAGACGGGAACTTTCTTCTCTTACAGTTGAACAGTGCCGGGCGGTTTTAATCCAGAATCCAACCTTAACTTTGTTTCTTCGGTCGTCCTCTAGGCCGAATGCTTTGTTCTGAGCCGTACTTTTTGCATATGTATTTCTTCCACTTGGAATTGCCGAACGGAGATTGGCGATTCATGCAAAGTCGAATTTTTTCTAATTCTTGAGATGTCAACGGTTTATCAACATAAGATTTCCATTTCTCCGGAATGAAGACGGGTGATTCATCTATGATCTTGTTCTTGGGTCTGTAAATCCGTTCCCGGACACTTGACCATCGCCAATCCACTGCTGCGGGTACAAGATTAGCTCTGACCGGATTCCTTTCGACGTAGCGAATTAACCTAATGAAATGATCATCATTTTGGACGGGAAAATGCCTAAATCTGCCCTGCCATAAAAGACCATTTGTTTGATTATACTTGTGATGCCTCTTTACAAAGGCATTTTCTATGCAATGCATCCACTTACTCATTTCTTCGCCAATGCGAGGCATACAGACGATGTGGAAGTGATTCGGCATCAAGCAGTAGGCAAGAATATCCACCGGGAAATTCTTTTTGGATTCTTTGAGCAATTCTAAAAACGCTCGATAATCCCATTCATTAAAGAACACGACACGTTTGGAATTTCCTCTGTTAAGAACATGATAAAAAATATTATCACCGATTATTCGTGGAGCTCTGGGCATTTGATTTTCCTTAATCAATTAGAAAGACGAACAGGAGCAGGATTTTTTTTCATCAGTGTTAAAAATTTTTTTTTAAAAATTGAAAATGGGAGAAGAATAAAGAAAAGGTGCCAGGCACTTTTTTTTTATATGGGGAAAAAAGGTGCCTGGCACCTTTTTTTAGTAGCTAAGGTAGGAAAACATGGCGGTGAAGTAGCCGGTGATGAGAAGGACACCGACTATGACCAGAAGGATTCCTCCGACCGCCGTGATGATTTTGAAATATTTTCGGATAGTCTTGAAATACTCAAAGAATTTATGGATCAGAACTCCTGCCAGGAAAAAGGGTATGCCAAGTCCCAAAGAGTAAAACACCAACAGGATAATCCCCTTCATGACATCCTGCGTCGTCGCCGCTAAAGTCAGAATAGAGCCAAGTATCGGCCCTACACAAGGAGTCCAACCGGCCCCGAAGGCCATGCCGACGACAAACGTCCCTAAAAAGCCCAGAGGCTTGCTTTTCATGTGGAACTTCCGCTCTCTCTCCAGGAATTTCAGCTTGAACACGCCGACAAAATGCAACCCGAGCACGATGACAACAACTCCTCCGATAATCTCAAACCAGCGTATGTTTTCCTGCAGAAAAGTGCCGATAAACGTGGCGGAAGCCCCCATGGCTATAAAGATACTAGAAAAACCCCCTATGAACAGCAGTGAGTTCCACACCACAGTCATGCGGACTCTTTTCAGGTTTTCGTGGGCGGATAACTCCTCGAGAGAGATCCCCGTGATAAAAGCCATATAGGAAGGAATAAGGGGCAAAACACACGGGGACAAAAAGGAAATAAGGCCCGCCGTAAAAGCGACGAGCAGAGACACATTTTCGGTTCCGGGCATCTGCTATTTACTTGGAGAATTCCTGGTAATAACCCTCGAGAGTTTCCTTATCCATGATGCCGACTTTTTTTTCGACAATGTGCCCCATCGAATCTATGATAATAGTAGTCGGAATGTATCTCCCGGGTTTGTAGTCACCCATAATCTCATTTGTGGCCATAACCACAGGATAGTTTATATTGTGCATATCCATGAATTCTTTGACTTTTTGTGCACTCTTATCGACGGAAATGCCAATGATTTCTATGCCTCTGCTTTTGTACTGTTTGTAAAATTCAACAAAATCGGGGATCTCATGTCGACAGGGTCCACACCAAGTTGCCCAGAAGTTCAAAAATATCACTTTTCCTTTGAGCTTGTTCAGGGTGATTTCATTTCCTGAAACGTCAGTCAGCACAAAATCAGGGGCCGGTTTTTCGAACGCGTCCAAAGTCGCAGCACTCCCTATGAATGTGATGATCGATAATACAATTAAAACGGTTGATTTTAGCATGCTCATCTCCTGCTTCAATTTTACATAATGTATATAGTAATTATAGTGTTTTTTGACTTTGAATTCAATAAAAAAAATGGTGCCTGGCACCTTTTTTTTATATGGGGAAAAAAGGTGCCTGGCACCTTTTACCAACGGTAGACGAGGGCGGCCCAGGTGAAGCCGGCGCCGAAGGCATCCATCACGATAATCGTGCCTTTCTCCAGCCGGCCTTCTTCATAAAGCTCATGCAGCGCCACAGGAACCGTAGCCACCGACGTATTCCCGTACTTGTGAATATTGACAAACACTTTTTCCCGCGGGAGCTTCAGCCTGTCCCCCGTGGCATTAATGATCCTTATATTCGCCTGATGCGGTATCAAATAATCCACATCCTCCCTCTCCAACCCGGCCAGCTCCAAGGCCTCGACGGCCGCCTCCCCCATTCTCTTCACGGCGTGCTTGAACACCTCGTTGCCTCTCATCTGAAGAAAATGGAGGTCCGCATCGATCGAATCATGGGTGGCCGGAATCCGGCTCCCCCCACCGGGCTGACTGAGCAGATCCCCCAAATTTCCGTCAGCCTTCCAATAAGAGGACAGCATCCCCGATTCGTTATCGCTCTCCTCCAAAACCACGGCCCCTGCCGCATCGCCAAACAGCACACACGTGCCTCTGTCCTTCCAATTCGTTACTCTCGTCAGGGTTTCCGTCCCGATCAACAAAATCCGTTTATTCCTACCATGCAGAATCAAACTCTCGGCGATAATCATCCCGTAGATGAATCCGGTACACCCCGCAATCACATCAAAGGCAGGAATATGGTCGGCTCCCAATCCTTTCTGAATCCAACAGGCCGTGCTCGGAAACACCGTATCCGGCGTGTTGGTGGCCACCAAAATCATATCGATGTCCTTGACCTTTAGCTTGGCATTCTTCAGAGCCCTCTTCCCTGCTTCGATGCCCAAGTCCGAAGAGGCCTGATCATCCGCCGCCATTCTCCTTTCTTTGATTCCTGTCCGGGTGATAATCCACTCATCGGATGTGTCGACCATCTTCTCCAGGTCGGCGTTCGTCAGCACTCTATCCGGAACGTACATTCCTGATCCCGCTATTCTTATCTTGCGCTTGCCGCTATTCGTCATAGTAGCTCCAAAGTCATACTAAATAGCACACTTAAAATGAATTTGCAAACTCAACTCCCGGTTCTGTAGTTGCGCAATCGCAGCGTCCACGCTAGAATTGAGTGTTAATCATAAAACTCATTCTGGCAACAGAACAAAACTCTGCAAAAGCAAATTGAATAATCAAATCACAGTATGATAGAACAAACAAAGATACCTTAAGGACACCGTGATGAAATGGAATTACCATAAGCATATCGCTCCCCTCCTGATTCTCTGGGTAGCTCTTCTCCTCAATCCCTCCAAGACGGCATGGCCGCAGATCGTTGTCGGTCAGTACGAGGATGAAGCACCAATGAGAACATGGAACAACATCGGTATTATCACCACACCCGCCGTTTCCATGGGCGAAACACAATTCACCCTGGCCAGGGATTGTTCCGTTGCACTCACCAATCCGGCACTCCTCTCCCGCCTCCCCAAATTCACCATCGCCGTCAATGGCGCCACTACCAGGTCATCTTTTTTCCGCTATTCCATGATCAACACGGGAGCCCTCTCCTCCCAGGAAAACATCTCGCTCTACCTCCTCGCCCTGGATTATTTGGGGGCATCCTACTCCTTTAAAGGCTGGACAATAGCCCTTAATTTCGCCATCCTTGAATACTACTACAGGCCCGGCATCCATCTGGAATCCAGATACGACGGGCAGATCTACCAGACCCTCAACTTCAATCAGGACGGGGCTCTCTCAGCGATCAATTTATCCCTTGCCAGAAAAATCAGCGATAGATTCTCGCTCGGCCTCGGCGTCAATTTCGTAAGAGGATGGCTGGAAAAAACCGTCGACGAACAATTCGTTTTTGATGACTTCTTCCTTAAAGACGCCGTCAAACATGACTTTACCGGCTTTTATGTGAACGGAGGAATTGTCTATGACCTAACGGAAAAGCTCACGCTGGGAGCTATGTTCCGAACCCCCTACACTAAAAAATCCGACAGCGAAAGCAGCCGGCTGTTTCGGTCGTCGGCGGCGACAATCTCCTCCGACACCGCGGCCGAAAACAGGTACAAACAACCTCTGGTTCTGGGGATCGGCCTGAGCTATAAATTTTCTGAGAATTTTAGCGCGGCTTCCGATCTGACCTATTTCAATTGGTCCAGTTATGAGGTTTTCTCGTTCGATGAGGCGCTGGCCCGGGATTTCAAAAACATCCTGAAAATCGGGGCAGGGGCCGAGTATTGGGGTTCATTTCGACTCTTTGGAAAGAAAGCGAAAGCTCCCCTGAGAATCGGTTTCACTTACGATCCTCAGCCCATCAAGGAGCCGAACGTGCACTATCTCTACATCACATTCGGAACAGGGCTCCATATGGGGCGATTTGCCGTGGATCTGGGCGCCATGGTGGGCAAAGAGTACGGCTCCGGAGACAGTCTCAACGCTCAAAAATTTGTTGTGACTCTGAATTATCAGCACTAGCCCAAGCAAAAATGCATGAGAAAGGTTCAGGTTCTAAAAAGAGAACAGCTAACATTTGTCCCCAGGAAAATGCCTGTTCTCTTTATTAATCGACAGTAAGAGGATACAAAAATGAACATAAAGAAAAATATAAGGAAAAATACCTTGAGCCTTCTTTGCACGATTCTTTTCATAATTTCTTTCCTTCTCCCTCTCAGTGGGTCTTACAATTCCCCGCTCGAAGCCATCATCGTCAGCGTGGAAAAAACGCCCGAAAATTTGGAGCGACTCTCCCCGCTGCAGCTTGATATCCTCATGGACTGGGAAGGAAAAATTTATGTCATCGCCTCATCCGAGGATCTTCTCAAATTGCGCAAGGCCGGCATCGCCTGCATTGACGAGTCACAGCACTTTCCCTCCACCGCCCGGGTGAATCAAAGCGCATCCGCCCTGACTTCCAGAAACGGCCCTTACCACTCCTACGGGGAAATCGAACGGGATCTATTCGCTCTCCAAGAGGCCTATCCGAATCTGGCCAAAGTCTACGACATCGGCGACAGTCACGAGATGAGGAACATCTATGCCCTGAAAATCTCCGACAACGTCCATATTGAGGAGGAGGAAGAAGCGGAAGTCCTCATCACCGGCTGTCACCACGCCCGGGAATGGATATCGGTAGAGGTCCCTTTTTATGTGGCCAAACATATCCTCGAGAATTACGGAACCGACGCTTATCTCAGAGGCCTCGTTAACCAGAGCGAGATCTGGTTTGTGCCCCTCGTCAACCCGGATGGTTTAGAATATTCCATCCACTTCTACCGTTTCTGGCGCAAAAACATGCGCGATAACGGAAACGGTTCTTTTGGCGTCGACCCCAACCGTAACTACGGGTACAAATGGGGCTATGACAACGAAGGATCGAGCCCGGATTCATCCTCCTATGTCTATAGAGGGCCGGGGCCCTTTTCCGAACCCGAAACCCAGGCCATCCGCAATTTGGTGAATCAGAGAAACTTTCAGGTGCTGATCAGCTATCACAACTACTCTCAGGTCATTCTCTATCCTTGGGGTTACACCGGCCAGCCAACAGAGATGGATGAACTCTTGGAAGCGATGGCCCGCGAGATGTCGAGGCGAATGCAAGCGGTAAACGGCCGTTTTTATGGATACGGCCGCGGAGGCGGCGAACTTTACTTGACAAACGGTGACACTGTGGATTGGGCCTACGGAGAGAAAGGCATACCCGCCTTCACGATTGAGCTTCCCCCTGCTGATATTCTGCAGGGCTCCTTTATCACGGCCGACGAAGCCATTGAACCGATCGCAAGGGAAAACATCCCGGCCATGATCTTCATCATCGAATGGGCGATCCTCCACCGCTAATAATGTGAACAGACGTCTCAAAAAAAAAGAACAGACAACATTCTTCAAAAAAAAGATGCCTGTTCTCTTTTTTATTCGAGGGCTTCGATCTGTTTTTCGATTTCTTCGATGCGGGTGTTAGACCTGTCGATCTGGGAATAGAAAACAGCCAGCGATTGATTCTCAACCCGCCCTTGTTCAGCTAGTACGCCATAATCACCGAACAACGGCTCTTTGTCCTCTTCTATCTTCTTGATTTTCTCATCAACTTTGCTTTTATTCTTTTCCCATTCTTTGATCTCTTTCTGAAACTCTCTCGTTTTGTTTTTTTTCTCGTTTTCTATTTTGAGTATTTGTTTTTCAAACTCATCGATGGTTTTTTGGTGTTGTTTTTTTTGCTTTTCAAGAATCTCTTTCTCGTTCACAAGGCTCTTGATCTCCTGGTCGATATCTTTTTTCTTCTTCGTGAAGTCATCCTGTTTCTCGCGATTCTTCTCAGCCTTGATCCTCTCGACATCTCCCGCAGCGTCAACCCCATCTTTCAAATCATTCAGTTCATTTTTGACGGAATTCAGCCCTTTGACGACAGTTTCCAATTCTGACTGCTTCTGAATAACTTGATTCTCTATATCCTTCTCCCGCTCCTTTATCCCCAGAAGCTTCTCCACACTCGGATTCATTTCCTTTTGTTTCTCGCCCAGACTCTCATCGAGTTTTTTTGTTTTTTCGGAAAGGTTTGCATTGAGCGATGACAATTTCGATTCGATAGTACTCAATTCATTTTCAAGATTCTTTTTGCGGTCTTCAAGATCGATGAGTTTATCGAAAATCTTTTTCCCTTCGCCCACTTCGACTCTCTCTTCCCACGCTTTTTGACCGAGATCTCTGATTAAATGTTCCTTCTTCCTGTGTTCTTTAGCCAGCCGCCTCTGATGCCTCATCCTGATCAGCTTTTTTTTGGTGTGAAAAAAGAAGTGATCCATCTTCCTGCGGAGTTCTTTATCCCTGAGGAAGATAAACACAACCAGAAGGAGAATAGCACTGAGGAGCAACCAAAAAAGCCAGTAAGGGAGACCATCTCCTGAGGTTTGTGCAGCGGCACCGGCAGAGAAGATACTATTGAGGAATTCTTTCATGATTGTATTGGGGATTTCAAATATTCTCATCGTTTTCGCCGCATTTGTCAAGGGTATTAACCATGGCTAGATATTAAATGACAAGATGATAGCTGCTACGGTTAGATTTTTAAATGACTTGACAGGGGGTATTGCTCTCATAATTCTGAAAAGCCACCTCTCTCTCCCCCCCATTTTCTCATAGGGCCGAACACAAAATGCAAAAAGGGAGTGCTACCCACACAGATATCATTTTTAAAAAAATGTGGACAAGCACTTTTTTTGAGAGAAATGAATCCGGAGGAAATGGTGCCTGGCACCTTTTTTATGTACAATAAGTGGTCATGCCCAAGAAGAGGATGTTGGTTCACATCTGCTGCGCACCGGATGCGCTCTATGTCATGGATCTTCTCAAGGAAGAATATGACCTGGCCGGATACTTCTACAACCCGAACATCCATCCTGAGAAGGAATATGCTCTGCGGCTGGAGGAAGTCCGCCGCGTCGCCCGGACAATCGGTTTCGAACTGATCGAGGCCGAATACGACAAAGAGAATTGGCTATCCACCACCCAGAAGTTCAAAGACCAACCGGAAAAAGGCCTCCGCTGCGACATTTGCTATGCGGTGAGGCTGGCCAAAACAGCCCGGCAGGCCTCCGAACTCGGGTTCGACGCTTTCACCACGGTGATGAGCCTGAGCCCTTTAAAAAAAGCTGCGATCTTGAACAAAATTGGTCGAATGTTCGGCCAGAGATTCAAAATCGACTTTCTCGAGGCTGACTTCAAGAAAAAAAATGGCTTTAAAAAAAGTGTCGAGCTGAGCAGGCAGCACGGGCTCTACCGCCAAAACTACTGCGGCTGTGTCTATTCCATGCGGCCGAAGAAAAACGTATAGCGCCCTGGACATGAAGAAAATCCTAACGTTGAAATGAGAACAAAGACAATTCGAAGCAATGATAAAGGCAGCGGCCAGGCCATCGATGCCGTCGTGTTTGGTGTCGTACAGGGCGTCGGCTTCCGGCCTTTTGTCTATCGCATAGCCAAAGAGCTCGGGTATACAGGCTGGGTTAAAAACATCGGGTTCGGGGTCGAAATCCACCTGGAAACAAAAGCTCGGCGTCAGGGCGATTTCAGAAATTTCTGGGATGCCTTTGACAAACAAAAACCACCTCTCGCCCAAATCGAGGATATCAGAATCCTTCCGGCCGAAGTTGTCAACTGCACGGATTTTCTGATCAAAAAATCAAAAAGCGGCGATAGCTTTGTGTTCATAGCTCCGGATATCTCCATCTGTGAAAACTGCCACGATGAAATGATGACCCCCGCGGACCGGAGATACCGCTATCCCTTCATCAATTGCACCGATTGCGGTCCCCGCTACACAATTGTCAAGGCCCTCCCCTACGATAGAAAGACAACCACCATGGAAGGCTTCGTCATGTGCCCTGACTGCCGCCGTGAATATGAAAATCCGCTCGACCGCAGGTATCACGCCCAGCCCATAGCATGCCCGGTGTGTGGGCCGGAGATAAGCCTCCTCAACACCAAAACGGGAAAACGGATCAAAGGGGGGGTCAAAAAAGCGGCCTCTCTGATCAAGAGCGGAAAAATCCTCTCGGTCAAGGGATTGGGCGGATTTCACCTCGTCTGCGATCCCTTTGCCCATGAGGCCGTTAGAAGGATCCGGCAAATCAAAGAGCGGAAAACAAAACCGTTGGCCCTGATGGCCCGTGATCTGAGCATCATTAAAAAATTTGCCGGAGTCAGCAGGGCCGAAGAACAGTTGCTTTTAACGGCGCGGCGCCCCATCGTGCTCCTGCAGAAAAAAAAGGATATTCGAGGGGTTGCCCCTCACCTCTGCGAGATAGGATTCATGCTGCCCTACACACCTCTCCATTATCTGCTGCTGGAGAGAATCCCGCTCATCGTGGCCACGAGTTCGAATAAAAAAGATTCGCCCATCATGAAGGACGAAAGCGAAGGCATAGAGCATCTCTGTGATTACATTCTGACTCACAACCGGCCGATCGAGATGCGTGCCGATGATTCCGTGATGAAAGTGGCGGAGGGCAAGCCTCTTTTTGTGCGGAGGGCACGGGGGTATGTCCCCTATCCTCAGCAGGTGCCGAAAGAGTTGGAATCGTCCCATGACATCATCGCCCTGGGAGCCGAGCTCAAGGATACACTTTCTATCTACAAGAATGGATACGTCGTAACCAGTCAGTTTTTAGGGGATCTGGATGAATACGAAAACTTCCAGTATTTCGAACAGACGATGACGCATTTCCGTCGGCTTTTTCAATTGAAGCCGAAGGCGGTTGTGACCGACCTGCACCCCGATTTTCACACGACACGGTTTGCGGAGAAGTTAGGACTGCCCCACTTTCGGATTCAACACCATTTCGCCCATGTGCTGGCGCCGATGCTTGAACACAACGTTTCTCCGGGGACAAAAGTGCTGGGCGTGGCCTTTGACGGCTATGGATACGGTGAAGATGGGACCGCCTGGGGGGCTGAGTTTCTTATGGCAGACTATGAGGACTACGACAGGATAGCCCATTTCAAGTACGTGCCGCTTCCCGGTGGAGATCTGGCAGCTAAACAGCCCTGGCGAATGGCTCTTTCTTACCTGATCGAAGCTTACGGAGAGAATCATCCGATGGATTATGGCACAAGACCCTGGAGGGATGTGGGGCAAAAGAAGATCAAAGGGGTGTCGGAAATGATTAGACAGGGCGTCAACAGTCCCCTTGTTTCGAGCTGTGGGAGGCTGTTCGATGCGGTATCCTTTCTGACAGGAGTGGCCCCTGTGGAGATGGAGTTTGAAGCCGAAGCAGCGATGCGTTTGGAATCTGTGGCCGCAGATGGATCGGCGATCAAGTACAAGAGGGACCGTGAGGACGGGCTGAAAAGGCCAAGCGGCGGAAGCTACCGGTTTTCCATCCTGGAGCAGGCCAACGGTCCGGGCCCCGCACAGATTTCTTTTGCGCCGATGATCAAGGCCATTCTGAAAGACTTGGGTCGAGGTATTCCAGCCTCTGTGATATCAGCTAAATTCCACACTACGCTGGCCCGGGTGATTCTGACTATCTCGGAGAAGGTCAGGAAGGAGTCCGGCATCGACACAGTCGTTCTGGTGGGAGGGGTTTTCTTGAACAAGAGGCTGTTGGTTGCAGCCTCTCGTCTGCTTGAAAAAAAAGGATTTAAAGTGCTGAGGCCTCTACACTATTCACCCAACGACGAATCCATCTCCGTCGGCCAAATCGCTTACGCCCTCCGAAAGCTTCTTCCATAAAAAGAGAACTAGCCACATTTTTTTAAAAAAGATGCCTGTTCACAATTTTTGTTCACATTGTTCAGGAAATTTTGTCGATGCGGATTTTCAAGCCGCCGAAGAAATGAAGTATACCGTTAAAAATCAGGGCAAAAAGAAACCCCGCAGCTCCCAACATGGCAAACCCCAACACCCCTCCTAGCAGCCCGAACACTATCCCCCCAACTAATTTGCCCTGCAAACCCTGCAGATAAAAGGGAAAAAGCTTGATCAAACTCGAAAAATAAGGCGTAGTACCGGCAAAGACTCCAAAAATCAGACCTGAAAAAAGGCCTAAAAAACCCAATAAAAGGCACATAGACACGGCACTCACCGATCGAAAAATACAGTTCGGCGCCCCCTCCTCATCCACAAACTCATCTGCCCCGTTCTCTTTCCTGGGGATGTCCTGAATCGATGTGAAGGTTTTTTTCTTGCCTGTGCATTTCGGACATTCCTGGTCGGGCCTTTCGAGAATTGCGCCGCATCTGGGACAGGCATGTATAGGATTTTCCTCATCCAGATTTCCGCCGCAATAGGCACAAAACATTGCCGTCAGGTCGTTCTCGTATCCACAGTAAATGCATATGGCTTTGCCCTCCTGGATGGAAGGGGGTGTGCCCTCCTTCCAGTTGCGGCCATCGAAGTAGTACCATTTGCCGCTGCGGGCTCCGATGGTCCAACATTTTCCGTCGGTGTCTTCCAGACGAAGCTTACGAAGTTTGTCTTTGTATTCCTGATCAGAGATTTCTTTCTGCTTGAATCTTTGGCTGAGCAGTCTGAATTCACGCTCGATATCTTTAAAATTCTTTTCCATTTTTTTCGGATATTATATTTGAATAATTTCAGCGCGTCTAGATTATGGAATGGATAACAGGCATCTTTTGTTTATTTTTTTTGCGGAATTCTATATAAGTTTAAGAGTCTTTTGTACAAAAATATGTCCAATAATTTAATATAGTTTTGACCCCCAGTTGGACAAATCTCGTAAACTATTTATTTTCAACACATTTCATAAGTTGCTCATACTAAACAAGTTATCGCATATGCCCAAATTCTGTGCATTTTGTCATATGTACCAGTAAAATAAGAATTATCGGTTCGATATCGGAGCTTTTTTTCACACTTTTTCCACAGATTCTGTGCAAAACTTTTGGGCCCGATTCTTCACATGACAAGGCCTTTTAAAAAGGCTTTCCCTTCAATAAATCGAGCAGAGTAAACCCCTGAACGGGGTCTGGAATAAAAGAAAGGATAAAAATGATGATCACCGTGAGGGCAATCAACCGCCGCCCCGATGAAATGGGCACATCTTCATCGAGCGTACGGGGATGTTTGAGGCCGATAAAGCCGATAAGGATAGCCCAGACGAACCACCCTATCCAGAAAATCACTCCCATGGCCACAAAAACAACTAAAATTGGCTTTCCCAAAACCTTCGATCTGCGCCCGAGAACAGCATATATGATGTGCCCTCCATCCAGTTGGCCGATCGGAAAGAGGTTGAGAGCTGTCACCAGTATCCCCACCCACCCCGCAAAAGCCACCGGATGAAGAATCATGTCGAAATTTTCGGGAATGCCCTTGAACATTGCTTCGCTCAGCATTTTGAACAGCAGGGGCTCGCCAAAAACGATGCTATCCCCCTGCGGCAGCGGCGCCACTGCCTTGGACAGGGACAATCCGTATATCATCGCTGGAACGGCCAGCACAAAACCGGCCAAGGGACCGGCCACCCCGATATCAAAGAGCTGATGCTTCCTCGTGATCGGCGCACGGATCTTGATGAATGCCCCCAGCGTTCCGATCAAAGTGGGCGCGGGAATGAAATAGGGAAGGGTCGCATCAATCCTGTAGTAGAGGCACGTCAAATAGTGCCCCATTTCATGGGCCATCAGAATGGCGATGAGCACGACCGCATAAATCAAACTCAGCTTGATGACATCTGGATTCCGAAGGAGTTCCAATCCGAATCCGAATTCCAATTCCTCACCGAGCCTATCGGCATAGACATAGTTGACACTCCAAGTAATCCCCACGACGAAACAGGATAGAAAGGTGATTGCGAACAGGAGAATGTTCAGCCATGGCCTTTTCCGGCCAAAAAAAGACAGAGCTCTAAGCTCGCGATAAGAGGATTGCGCGCTGACCTCACGCCCTGTTGGCGGCCCCTCTTCTATCTCTCCCGCTGAAACCGGCCGCTTATCGTCATCCATAGCTCAAAAGTTTTATATCTGCATACACCCGTAAAAAAAAATAGGAGTGAATGCCTTCACTCCTATTTCACAGCGAATCAAATTAGCCTGAATACAAAATTATCCGAATTTCCTGGCCTTTGACTCCAGTTCCTCTCTTGTCTCTTTGTGGTCGGGATCGGGAACACAGGCATCAACCGGGCAAACGGCAGCGCACTGCTGCTCATCAAAATGGCCCACACACTCTGTGCACTTATCCGGATCTATTTCATAGATCTCATCGCCAGCCTCAATGGCCTGATTCGGGCATTCCGGCTCGCACGCACCACAATTAATGCACTCATCATTAATCATAAAAGCCATTTAGGACCTCCTCAAAATAATAAAAATTTATTATAGTGTTTTTTATAAAATTTACAATAAAACATTTATTTTTTTTGTTCGAGTTCGGTAACCTTGGCTGTCGCGTCATACCCATAGTAGGTTTGGGGAAATTCCTCCTTGACTCTTTTGAAAAGTTCAAGGGCCACCTCTATCTCACCCTTCTTTTCATGGGCTTCGGCTCGGTGGTAAAGGACAGCATCGAGAACATAACTTTTGGGATTTTCGCTTTCGATGGATTTGTATATCTCTATCGCCCTGTCCAATTCATTCTGATGGATGAAAACCTGGGCCAGGAGGTCCTGCGCCTGATAGTAAAAAAGATCCTTTTTTCCTTTGACATGCTCCAGATAGTCTTCCGCCTTTGCATAATCTTCCCTCTCTAACCAATACTTGGCCAGCTCCAGGTAGGCAATCCGGGAAAACTTGCCGTTTCCGGTCAATTTCTCCAGCTCCTGTAATTTCTCCGGATTATCTGCTACTTCTGAACTCAATTGGCGGATCTGATCGAGAATCATATTTTGTTTCTTCAGGTTTTGGAAGTTTATCACCTGGATGACGACAAACACAAGAACGATAAAAGCCAAGCCAATTCCGGCCAAGGAAATTTCCTTTGTATGATCTTTGAGGAAGTCGACGGACTGAGTCACAATTTTCTGGAATTTATCCTCTTTCAGGTGTTTTCTCGTTGTTCTTTTCATGGCAATGCTCCTCAACAAGTTAATCGCAGCCTATGATTATACCAAATACTGAGTTCCATTTCACAGTCTTAAATCGCCTGCAAATTCACCCCAAATATCCCCTCAAAGGGTGATTGTTTTTTTAGCAAATATATGGGAATGTGGAAATGCTTGCTGGGCTGGCTGGGCAAGCCTCACCCACACCATAACCCCTTTTGCTTATTTTCCCCCTTACAGCCAGCACCCCCTTCTCATTTAAGACCACATCCCGAAGCCTTTCTCTTCTAAAAAAAAGAACAGGCATCTTTTTAAAAAAGCATTGCCTGTTCATTTTTTGGGAAGATAGGGAGCTGGCTGTGAGGATTAAGCCAGGGTTTGGTTGCTCAGGAGGAACCCTACTCAGCCAGCACAGTAGGGTCATTAGTTTAGTCGCATGTGACGTAGCAAAATGGAATAATGAAGGGAATTTTTGGTGCAAAAAAAATGCAGGCTGTCGAGGAATCCCACATAAGCCGAGATGCAAGATCCTGTTTTTCTGCTGGCGCCCTGCCCAGCCTGCCAAACAAGGCATTTTAATCTTGGCAGAAAGCCCCATCAACTGTAAATCACCACTTCAGGTGATTCTGGGGGTGAATTTCGAATTTAGCTTTAAAGAGGGAATAACGGCAAATAATAGGGATGAATCGGGCGGCCGACCCAGATGCCACCTGCAGGCGGATACGGACCATACCAGGGACCGGCCACACCAACACCGACCGTGACGTGACCTGTTCCCCCGCACCCGAATACCATCAGAATACCTGCGATTACCAGCACGGCTAATATGACATTTATGACAGTCTTCATTTCACTGCTCCTCATATTCTTCAAATAGGCCACTTTTGAACGGCCACCACACCCCCGGTCGGATCAGCGATCAAACCCACAGACCCCTTCCGTATGTTCTCAGCCGGGGCGACAATGACCGTTCCCCCGAGAGATTTGGCTTTACTTACCACCGCGGCCGGATCTTCGACCTTGATATAAGGCAGCCAGTTTGGCCTGACATTTTCCCAGGGAATACGAAGCATGCCCGCCTGTTCTTTATCCCCTTTTCGGAAAATATAATAAGGAACATTCACTCCTGAATCGAAGGACTCCGCTCGATATCCCACTAACTTTCCGTAAAAGGAAGCGGCCGCATCAAGATCGCGAGTGAACAATTCTGTCCACAACCACTCATTCATCACCGGCTCATCGTCCGGGGGGTCGCCTCCTTCAGCCTTGATCAATACGAGCAAAGCCCCCTGCGGGTCTGTCACCACAGCGACGCGGCCTCTATCCGGAAACTCGAAGGATTCCCTGTAGACTTTACCATTGCTTTTTTGGACAAGGTCAACGGCTTCATCGACATTTTTCACGGAAATGTAGCTCAGCCACTGCGATCCGTTGACTCGCCCCAAATCTTCGGCGTAGACGATTCCCCCGATCGGAGTGCCATTGTGTTTGATAACCGTATACTTCGTGTCCGCCTTGTTTTCTCCTTCAAATTCCCAACCAAAAAGCTCACCATAAAATTTCTTTGCGGCAATCACATTATCAGATAAGAGATCATACCAAACGAATTTTCCCGTCAGGTGAACCTGTGTGGGCGGGGCTGTAACCGGAGGCACGATAATCTGTGTCGTGGAACAGGAAGCGAACACCACAAGGCTGACGAGTACAAGCGAATAACATTTCATATTTCTCACCAGGCTTATCTCCTTTAAATTAAAATTCTCAGTCCTGTTGAGGCTTATCGAAAGGGTGCCCGAGCGACTGACTCGAGCACGTCACGAATCCCAACAATAAAAATCTGCTCTAGACATCTATAATAATGTAATCGGTCACAATTCTCAATCATCAAAAAAGGTGCCAGGCACTTTTTTTTTATATGGGGAAAAAAGGTGCCTGGCACCTTTTTACAGGGCTTTAAGGTTTTTGTTGATGAGGTCGAGTTGGGCGCGGATGTCACCGAGCTTTTTTTTCTCGGCTTCGACCACCTCGGCCGGAGCGCGCCCCACGAATTGATCATTTTCCAGCCGTGACCGAGATTTCTGCTCCTCCTTCTCCAGCTTTTCACGCTGTTTCATCAATCGATCCCGCTCCTTCTCCGGGTCGATTAACCCCGGCAAATAGATCTCGAGATCCCCCAAAACATGAACCACCGCCGAAGAAGGGCGCTCCACATCCGGGCCTATCCGCAGCACGGACATCCTCCCCAAATGAACAACCAGGCTTTCTAATCGTTTCAACGTTGCGGCCGCTTCCCCATCTGCTTTGATCAGGGTTTCGATCTCTTTTCCCGGGGAAATGTTGTAGCGGGCGCGGAGATCTCGGACCGAACGGATCACGTCCTGAATCAAGGCAAATTCTGACTCGATCCGGTCGTTTTCCCAATCCGGGCTGGATTTGGGCCATTCGGCCAAAATCACGAGCTCGGAGGCAGGGAGAGCCTCCTCCAACCCGCGAACCGGACACTGCGTCCCAAGCCTCTCCCAGAGAACCTCGGTGACGAAGGGAACAAAGGGATGGAAGAGCCGAAGCATCTGATCGATGGCGAAGGCCAGAACAGTCCGTGCCATGGGGGCCGAATCGTCATCCTTGAACCGCGGCTTAACGAACTCCAGATACCAATCGCACAGCTCTGACCAGAAAAATTCGCGCGCCGCTCCGATGGCCGCAGAGGGATTATAGGCATAAAGCTGCTCGGTCACTTTGGCTGTAACTTTGGAGAGGCGGGAGAGAATCCAGAGATCCTCCGGCTCCAGTCGTTCTCTTGCCAGCGGAGAAAAGCTGTGCTCCCCCAAATTTATCATCGCAAACCGGGTTGCATTCCACAACTTGGTGCAAAAGGCCCGGCCGATATCGAAGCGCTCGCTGATGATCTTGGCCATCGGAATATCCGGCATCGTGCCCAGCACATCGAACTCCTTTCCTGTGTTCGGATCGATGTAAGTGAAAATTGTCCGTCCGTGCTTGGCCCGCGCCAGGTCCACCAACTCCCCCGTATAAGGTGATATGGCCTGGACCGGCAACCGGATGTCCTGGGTTCCGGTCTGCATATCGCAGAGCACATACCGCATGGCATCGGCGCCGTACTTTTCGATAATGTCCTCCGGGTCGATGCCGTTACCCTTACTCTTGCTCATGCGCTCGCCTTTTCCGTCCTGAATGTTGGCGTGGATAAAAGAGGCCGTAAAAGGCACGTCACCCAGCAAATAAAGCCCCACAATCACCATCCGGGCCACCCAGAGGGTGATGATATCCCGCCCGGTTATCAGGCACGATCCCGGATAATAATAGCTCAGGCAATCCTTATGGCCCTCCACAGACGCCAAAGGCCTCTGTCCCTCATCAACTTCGGCTGTCTCCGGATCAGGCCATCCGAGGGTGCTGAAGGGCCACAGAGAGGAACTGAACCAGGTGTCCAGCACATCGGGGTCATGCTCCAGTCCCAGCTTCTCTATCTGTTCGGCATACCTTTCCTCCGCCTCCTCATTCCGGAGACAGACCAAGACATCGTACCTGTTCCCCTCCTCGAGCTGACTCAATGTATCGGCGGCAAACAGCGTCCCTTCCGAATCGGCGATCCACACCCAGAAGCTTTCCTCATCCGCGTCCGGCAGGCTGTCCACAACCTCACTCAGTTCTCCCATATCGAAATTGCTGTGCCAGATCGGAATGCGGTGCCCCCACCAGAGCTGCCGGCTGATGCACCAGTCCCGTTTCTCAGCCAGCCAATGGCGGTAGGTCCCACCGTAACGGACATGGTCGGGATAAAAGGTTAAATTCAAGCCCGTCGGCGACTTCCATTCCCTGCTGATGGCATCGATGGCCGCCTGAGCCAGCCCCGGGGCTCTAAATTCCTTTTCTGTTCCCCGTCCGCAGATGATTCCGCTCTCGACATCACCCATGTTGATAAACCACTGTTTCGAGAGATAGGGTTCGATGGGTGTCTTGGAACGATCCGAATGCCCTATTTCAATCTCCCTGTCCTCGATATCTGCCATCAGGTCCTGCGCTTGGAGGTCAGCCACCACCTTTTCCCGTGCCTTCAGACGGTCCAATCCCGCATACGGACCGGCATTGTCGTTCAGCGTCCCATCGGGATTCAGGATGTTGATAATATCAATCTCGTCCCGATGCCTGGTCCAAACATCATAGTCGTTGGGATCGTGAGCCGGCGTGATCTTGACGCACCCCGATCCCAGCTCGGGCTTGGCCCACTCGTCCAAAATGAGAGGCATTTCCCTTTCCAGCAGCGGGAGCAGGACCTTCCTCCCCTGCTCTGCCATCTGCTTCAGTTGAAGAAGCCGGGGCAGCAGACTCTTTTTCCTCTCTTCGACTTCCCGAAGAGCATCGTCCAGCAACTGCCTTTCTCTCTTGGGCACGCTCTTTATCCGCTCCGGCAAAACCTGGCTCAGCCTCTCCAGTTCGCCTGCCGGGTCCGGATGAACGGCCACAGCCGTATCCCCCAGCATGGTCTCCGGTCTCGTCGTGGCTACCATCACGAACTCCGGCTCGCCCGGCTCCGGGTCCACAACCGGATAACGGATGTGCCAGAAATGTCCCTGGATCTTCTCGTAGACGATCTCATCATCGGAAACAGCAGTCTGGAGCTGGGCATCCCAGTTGACCAGCCGGTAACCTCGGTAGATGAGCCCGCCCCTGAAGAGCCGGAAGACGGCTTCTCGAACCGCCCGGGCACAGACGCGATCCATCGTGAAACGCACCCGCTCCCAATCGCAGGAGCACCCGATGCTCTGGAGCTGCTGGATGATGCGCTGCTGATACTCGTCCTTCCAGGCCCAGATTTTAGCCACTAAGGCCTCCCGCCCGACGTCGTGCCGCGTCTTGCCCTCCAGCTCGAAGAGACGCTTCTCGACGACCGCCTGCGTGGCTATTCCGGCATGATCCGTTCCCGGCATCCATAGCGTGTTATCGCCCATCATCCTGTGCCACCGGATCAGCATGTCCTGCATCACATTGTCCATGGCGTGCCCCATGTGAAGTGCGCCCGTCACGTTGGGCAGGGGCATCATGATGACGTAGGGATTCGTCCGCTCGTCCGGCACAGCCGCAAAGGCATCGGATTCGATCCATCGCTCATAGACCTGTTTTTCATAATCCGCAAAATCAAAATGCTTTGGAATATCTTTCGTCATTTTATCCGCTCATCTCGTTATAAATATTATTCTTACACAACAGAGTACTTCTCAGATCGTTTTTACCGTAAAACACTGTGAAGCAAGCATTTATGCTGTTTTCATAGGTTTAGTCATCATACAATACCCATATCACCAAGTCAACGAAGATAAACTTATTTCATTCCGTTTTGGCTGCAATTTTCGATATAATAAGTCTCGACATAAAATCACGATGTTTCCTGGCATGAAAAGTTGAGAGTATCTCTGAATGATTCAACTTCCGACTATCGAAGAATTCGATTAATGAAAAACATCTGACTCAAAGACAGGTATGGCCAAAAGGGAAAAAAGCATGACGACCACGGATAAAACAATCCAACGCCTCCGGTCTGAAATAATAGACCTGAAAAACCAAATCATCCAACTGAAAAAGTCCGAGAAATCCTGTATGACGAAACAGAAAGAGCTGGAGAAATCGGCGAAAAAATTAGAACTCCTTTTAAAAACCACTCCGGTTCGCATCATAAACCTGGACGTCAAGGGCAATATCCTCTACATCAATCACACGAGAGCCAACCGAAAAGTGAGGGACGTGCTGGGGAAGAATGTCTACGATTTATTATCCCCGGTAGAACAAAAAAAACTGAAGCAAATCCTCAAGAGGGTAGTCAAAACCGGAAGAAAATACAGGTATGAACCCTATTATATCCATCCTGACGGGAGAAAACTCTGGTACGAAAACTATGTTGCCCCTGTGAAAAGAGAGGGCGAAGTCGTGGAATTTATCATCACGTCAGCCGACACCACAGACCAGAAAAACGCGGAAATCGCACTCCAAAAAACCCTCGAGGAACTGAAGAGATCCGAGCAGAAACGTTTGCTCTTTTTAAAAACGGCTCCTGAACGAATCATCAACATCGATTTAAAAGGCAAAATCCTCTATATCAACCGAACCGAAATGCTAAAGGCTAAAGATATGATCGGAACGGATATCATCCGCTATTTCACGCCTGAAGAGGGACAAAGGTTGAGACGAATCATAGATTCCGTTATTCAAACAGGTAGTAAAAAGTCATACGAGATCTATTTCATCAGCCCGGACAAAAGGAAAATCTTCTTTGACAGCACCGCCTATCCTATCAAAAAAAAGGGGAAAGTCGTCGAAATACTCATCATCGCCACCGATATCACCGAGCAGAAGCGAGCTGAAACCGCGCTCAAAGAAAGTGAGGAGAAATTCAGATCCCTGGCCGAACAATCTCCCAATATGATCTTTATCATCGCCAAGGACCTTATCGTCTATGTCAATAAAAAATACGAAGAGCTAATGGGTCGATCGAAAGAGGATTATTATTCAACGCACTATGATATGTTCAAGAAACTCTCGCCTGAATCCCTGAAACTGGCCAAAAAAAACTTTCAAATACACCTCAGGGGAAAGGAAATCCCTCCCTATGAATACTCCTTCTTCACCCAAAACGGCGATAAAATTGAAGCCATTGTCACGACCAAGGTCATCCAGTATGGAGGCGAGACCGCCACTCTCGGCGTGATCACGGATATCACAGAGAGAAAAAAAGCTGAGCGAGAACTACAAAAAGCACACGATGTGCTTGAGCAGAGAGTCAAAGAACGGACAAACGAATTAACGAAAGCGAATATGCTCATGAGGCAGGAAATCGAAGAGCGCTCGCGAGTTGAAAAGGCCCTTCGCGAGAGTGAGGAGAAGTTGAGGAGTATCCTGGATTCTTCACCCGATGCCATCACCGTGACAGATCCAGAAGCCACGATCATAGACTGCAATCAAACAACGTTGGACATGCTGGGTTATGGATCTAAAGAGGAACTCCTGGGAAAATGCGCCTTTGATCTGATTCTCAAAAAGGATCAAAAAAGAGCTTTGCAAAATCTGGAAAGGACTCTGGAACAAGGTTTCGTGAAAAACATTGAGTACACGCATGTGAGGAAGGAAGGGACGGAATTTTCTGCAGAAATGTCGGCCTCCGTCGTCCATGACGCCTCAGGCAAGCTGGCAGGCTTCGTGGCCATAACCAAAGATATTTCCGTGCGAAAAATTGCTGAAGCGGCCTTGAAAAAATCAGAGTCAGAGCTTCGGAAGCAGAAACTGGCTTTAGAAAAAAAGAATATCGCCCTTCGCGAAATCATAGCCCAGATCGAGATAGAAAAAAGGAAAATCGAAGAAGATATCAACAGCAATGTGGAGCTGGTGCTGTCGCCGATTCTGGATAAGCTCAGGGCTAAAGAATGCAATAATGACTACATCAATCTGATCCATCACCATCTCAAGGGGCTGACATCCTCTTTCGGCAGCAAGATCACTGCTCGGGACATCAACCTCACACCCCGAGAGATGGAAATTTGCAACATGATTAAAGGCGGCATAACGACCAAGGACATTTCCAAGCTGTTGAATATCTCGTCCCAGACAGTCGAACGGCATCGGAAAAACATACGGCACAAGCTCGGGATTGCCAACAAACGCATAAACCTAACGGCGTATCTGCGCAAAATGTGAAACCTCAAGTCTTTAATAACGGGTACTTTTTACACCCATTTTATACCCATTATTTCCCCGTTGCTCTTTGATCAGCTTGCTTTTATAGTTAAAAGGCCAAGGTTTGACTGAGACGTATTGCTGACTGCATTTATTTGAAGCGCTAAAAAGGTGCCGGCTGTAGTCAGCAAAAGGGGGGTTGATGGGAACCAAAAAGGTAGGAGCTCTCTCCAGCCGGCACAAGAGAGCCAATTCCATTGTATATTACTTCCCGGTATTGTCAAGTAGAAAAAAAATTTTTTTCGCTGTTTACTTGAAATATGTAGCATTATTTTGCGATAGCCTGATAATATGACCGGTAAATTGCTGTTTCGCTTAAATAAATATATGAAAATAAATCTTTTAAGTTAAAAGAAGGCTTTTGCCGGACTTATATCCCGAAAGGAGATCCGCATTGGCGGTAGCCGGTTTAGCGAGCCAATGGCATACCTGTCTTGTCGGCTGTCTTCACTGCCGGGGGGCGTGTCCCCTCAATAAAAATGTCCTCAAACTGGTTGAGCAAGGGCCGAACTTCGCCCCTCGCGAAACAAAAGCCCTTTTGGAAGGGTCCTCGGTCAAGACAATCCCGCCGGAAACAATAACCGAACTCGAACAACTGGATCTTATCGAATATGCGGAAGTTCTAGGAAGAAACTTCCGGGCTTTGATTATGGCAAGGCAGATTCCTTCTTTCTTTAATTCAGCCTGAACCGCCGATCGGTTTGTACGTCCTGCTCTCTCCGGAAAAAACATTATCCTGGAATCCATTGAATTTTCCTTCATAATTTTCAGTACAATAAGGTGAAATGAAAAAATTAATCAAGATTAACAGGGATCACCATGACTGTGGCTTACTTTGAGCCTCTATCGAGGGCATGGGACCGGACGACCAAAGCCCTCTTCAAACCCTTTAACCTAAACAAATGGCTTGTCATCGCATTCAATGCCTTCCTGGCCGGATTGCTCTCCGGGCACAGCAGTTCATCCAGCTCACAGGCCGAGCATAGGGGAAGCTTGAGCTGGAGAGAATTTGTCCACATCCCAAGCCGAATTTGGGACTGGGTCCTCAGCCATCCCGGATGGTTCATGGCCATCATTTTTTTTGGCATATTTATCCTTACTCTTGTTATCCTTCTCACCTGGCTGAGCTCCCGGGGGAAATTCTCGTTTCTGGACAATGTCGTCCTGGACCGGGCAGAAATCGCCAAGCCATGGAAGCAGTATAGCGCCGAAGGCAACTCCCTTTTTCTGTGGAGGTTGGCTTATGGGTTGATCGTCTTCACCTGCTTGGCCCTGTTCTTTGTCCTTTTTTTCATGACTGCTTCCGGAATCTACCATTCAACCTCATCCCCCCGTATCCCCCTCATCCTGTTCGTGATAGGTATGGGCTTTGTTCTCCTTTTGATGCTGGTCGTCATCGGCATCATTTCCTTTTATCTGGACGGTTTCGTGGTTCCCATCATGTACAAAGACAGGATAACGGCTACAAAGGCCTGGGGCAAATTCCTATCCCTCTTCAGACAGCAGGCCATCCATTTTATCCTTTTCGGACTGCTGGTTTTAGGATTGGGAGTCCTGGTTTTTGTCGCTGTGGTCATGTTCGGGCTCTTCACCTGTCTCCTCGGATTTTTCCTGTTGATCATTCCCTACATCGGGACCGTTATCACTCTGCCGATCTGGTACACCCTCCGAGTGTTCAGCCTTGAATTTCTGGCCCAGTTTGGCTTGGATTTCGATCTCTTTCCCCCGGTTACCGCACCGCCTGATAACCTTCCGGCCTGACTTTACCCTCAGGCAAAAACGCCCTGTAATCAGGCTGCACGCATTCATCTCCAAAGTCTCCGTTCAAGAGAGTGTTTGAACTTATGGACCGCCATGTTGAGGTGAATGATCTGAAGGGGATTGCCCTATCTTTTTTTGCGACGCGATTTTTGCGTCCGATTGACACTTCTAATAAGCTCTGATATAAAATTTTTGAATTTATATTATCCTTATTTTGAATTTTACATGCAGGCACTCTTTATCATCTTTACAAGCCTTGTTACCCTGCTCTGGTTGTCGGTCTACGGATATTTTCTTATCCTCTGGGTAATTGTGCGTCGAAGGCGCCAGCCCGATCGGGAGATATCCCAATATCCTGACATTGCCGTCATCGTGCCCACGCTGAACGAGGAGGAATTCATATTGCCCAAACTGGAAGATATCAAATTGTCCGATTACCCCTCCGAGCGCATGACTATCCTTGTTGTCGACGGGGGATCAACAGATCAGACCACAGAGATTGTCGCGCAGGAAATTGAGCGGGACCAATCCCTCCGACTTTTGCACCTGGAGATACCCCGGGGAAAACCCGATCAGGTTCGCTCTGCTTTAGCCAGCGTAAATCAGGACATAGTGGTTGTCACCGACGCCGATTCAACTCTGGAAACCTCCTGCATCCGGGAGCTCGTCAGCCACCTCATTCGTAATCCGGAGCTTGCGATTGCCGGGGCGTCGATCAAGCCTGACAGCCCTCTCCTGGAAGAACAGATTCACTGGAATCTCGTGAACTCCATCTGGTGGCTGGAGGGAAAAGCTCTCTCGGCTGCGAGCATATCGGGCGTCTGCTACGCCTGCCGCCGCAAAATGGTGTTTCCGGTGGAGCAGAAAGTCAGAGCAGAGGATATCCATCTGGCTCTAACCGCATCCTGCTACGGACATCCTGTGCATCTCAGCCGCACAGCGTGGGCCGTAGAACATCGCGTCCCCCAGACGACAGCCGAATTCATACAATTCCGGAGGCGGCGCGGAGGCGGCTATGTTTCAGAGCTCTGGCAGGTCAAACCAACCCGGAGTACGCCTTCAGGTTACAGAATCGCCCGCCTCATGCGTCTCTGGCATTTTCTTATCACACCCAAGATAGTAATCGGGCTAGCTCTTCTAAGCCTAGCGCTGCTGTTCAGCCCATTCATGATATGGCTGATTCCCGCCTTCATTGCCCTGGCCGCCCCTATCCTTATTTACCTGTTGGCCTCACCCATGGCCTCCGGCGAGAAAAACCGCCCCCTGAAATTAAGCTGGGCTGCCGTCCGCTTCTTTGTCTTCAATTCGTATGCCATGCTCGTCCTGTATTTTCATCCCCAGAAGCAAGGGGCAATCGGAGGACGGTTATGATCCGGAGCCGCCATCTCAGAATGGCCGCGCGTTACCTCCTCCATCGTCCGAGGAAACTTCACCCCTTCGAAGTCCAGGCAAACCTCTGCAACACCTGCAACCTAAGGTGCGTATACTGTCGTTGCCCGGAAGTCGAGACGGAATTGCTGACAACGGAGCAGTGGCTGGGCATCATCCGGCGCCTGAGGCGACTGGGCACGTTACGTATCAAATTTCAGGGGGGTGAACCCACGCTTCACCCGGATTTCCGGGAGCTCAGCCGCGCAACAAAAAAAGCGGGGATGATCTCGGCTGTTATCACCAACGGCCTTCCCGCCGCATCCCAGCCGAGCTTGCTCGATTATCTGGATGAGCTCGTGGTCAGCTGGGATTCCCCGCACAGGGAAACCAATGACAGGCTTCGAGGAAAAGGCGCCTATGAAGGAGCCAAGAGAGCCATAGAGCTTGGTCTGGAAAGAGGATTGCGGACCTATGTCAACATGCTGCTCACCAGCGAAAACCTGGCGCATTTTGACGATATGCTGGACTACTGCGAGAGCCGAGGGATCAAAATGAACGCACAACCGGTCATGTATGAACAGAAATCGGTCTACGGCGAGTATTTCGACGACACCGTCAAAAAAATAGCTCTGACTTCCGAACAAATCAGGTCTCTCCACAGACGATTGGCCGAGGGGAAACGCCAAGGCCGGAAGTTTCTTTTTTCCTCCCTCGCCTACCAAAAGACGGCGGATTGGGAGGATTATTCGCGCTCAACAGTTCAGAAGCCGGGGCAGTCGCCGTGCATGGCCGGTAAATACTATTTCCACATTGAGCCCAACGGCGATGTTCTTCCGTGTGCTCTCAATGAATCGCCCTTCACGCCGAAAAATATCCTCAAGGACGGCTTAGAGGACGCGCTGCACCATGCCAAACATCACAACTGCTGGGACTGCTGGATGGTTTACATGAACGAACGCAAGGCCCTGTTCGGACTCAAGCTGGAAGCATTACTGGAAATAATAAAGCGCGGATGAACAATCTTATCGCGTTTCCGAAAGTGAAGAAGCCTAAGCCGTTTTCCGGCATCATGCTGGATAATCCGCCTTTATTCGGCGGACAGGCCGGTATCGGGAAAAGACGCCATGCAGGTGAAAAACACAATACTCTATGCAGCCCGTATGCTTAAATCCTTGGCCGCCAGCAGGCCCTTTCTGGCCAGTGCCGCCCTCTACCCGACTCATCGCTGCAATCTCCGGTGCACCTACTGCAATTTCCCCGAAATGACTGTTCCAGAGCTTGCGACCGATCAATGGCTAACTATCATCGACCAGCTGGCCGATTTGGGATGCTGCCGGGTTGCTATTCTGGGCGGAGAGCCGCTCCTGCGGAATGATTTAGCCGAACTTATCGCGTATGTGCGAAAGCGCGGCATGTCATGTGTACTCACCTCGAACGGGCTTCTCGTGCCCGAACGCCTCCAATGTCTGGGTCAACTCGATACACTCGTGCTCAGCCTTGATTCGGCAGGGCCTGAAAACGATACCGTACGAGGCAAGGGTGTGCTTGACGCCGTCAAAAAGGCCATACTTGCGGCTCGACAAGGAGGAATCCCCGTCAAGATTAACGCTGTGCTTTCAGCCAGGACATCGTCGAGCCTGGATTCTATGCTATCCTTCGTTGACGAGCACAAACTCCACATCACTTTTAACATTATGCGCTCCGAAAATCGCGGGCTTTGGCGGGATGCGGCCAGCATCAAAGACGAGGATGACATCATCAGGAAAATCTTCCTGAAGATTGCCGGCTTGACGAAAAGCAATCCTCGGATTCTCTTTTCGGAGGCATCTTACCGCTACGCCGCCCAGTGGGATGACTTTTCGAAAGACCGGTACGAAACCCACGAAGTGTCACCGGACAATCCGCTTGTCAAAAATGGCCCTAGATGTCAGGCCGGACGGTACTACATGACTATTCTTCCTGACGGCACGACCTCTCCCTGCATTATTACAATTGGCAAAATTGAGGGCGGGAATGTCCTGCATGCAGGAGTGAAGGCGGCTTGGGAAAATTTGCTTGAACACCCATGCCTTGCCTGTTACGCCCCATGCCTGGTCGAACAGAATTACCTGTTCTCGCTGAGACCCCGTGTCCTCCTCCCCTTCATTTCAAAACATCTCCTCCATGGAAATTTCACTTGACCCCTGTCGATTGCGCGAACGACAGGATAATTCGACAATAGTCGAGGCAACTGTGGATGACTCATCACGTTTTTAGCTACCTGGAATAACGATAAGGTGAATCTGAAGGGATGGATGAAGCGAATTTGAAGATTTAGCCTTCCCGAGCCGTTCTTCGAGGGAACCCGACGTAGTCGGGTCCGAGGACATGTGTGAGCACGGTATAAACAGAGGGGAGGTGATGATGACAGCTGAAAGACATCTTGTTGTGGCCATAAATAAGAGAGCGGAGTTCCGCAGGACCGAGAAGGTTGGTGAGGGAATGGCGTTAAAAATCTGGGCTGAGCGTAGCCATCCCTTCAGATTCACTTGTCTTCACTTTATCAGGTACTTAAAAAGGTGACAAATCCTGTGGATGATGCTGGATTCAATCTGGATTCTTGTCGAGCAGAGATGAGATTGATTGTCCCTGGGCCCGGTTCCACGTATTCCCGGACTAACCTGGAATCAAACTCCCCCGAAGGCATAGACCGACAGCCGGCTCTTTCCCTTCAGAATATCCTCTTTCATCTTCTTCAATGTCGGATACATCCGAAAATTTATCTGTACTTCGAAGTCATCCATCACTCTGTGATAAAAGGCCAGCGCGTTCTCAACCGTTTCCAGGGAATCACCGCTTTTTCCCTGCCCGTAATAGACTTTGGCCAAGAGCAAATGGCTGTTCAAACACTCCACGGGAAAACGCAAAGACTTCGACTGTGCGGCCGCCTCCAAAAAGGGGATCGCCGTTCTCTCACTATCGATGGAATGGAGCGTCATGCCCAAAAACCAGTGATAACGAATGAATCCCGGCTCCTCAAGGACAAGCTCAGATAAATGGGCCACTGCGGTCTTCAATTTCTGTGGTGCACTCTGCGGATGGGGGAAGTGCTTGATTTCCGCATCGATCCATTTGGCGTAACCTCCTTTATCTCTAATGGATACTGTTACATGCGGGTGCCTTTGGCCCATAAACTGAATGCGAGGGTCTCTTTTGAAGAGGTTGAGCTTATAGTCGCTTATGGGCGGTGAATTCTTCGTGTACGTGTTCCATTTCAAGAAAAATCCATCCGCATCCTCGTCCTTTTCAATGGCCAACCGCATTTGTCGGACGTCATCTTCGGTGACTGCTTCGTCAGCATCGAGAACAAGAATGTAATTCGTCTTTGCCAGGAGGATATTGTGATTTCTGGCGTCTAAAATACTGAAGTAATTCTTTTTTGACACCTTGAAGACCGTGGGCTCAATTCCATACTCTGTCCTCAGTAACTCGACAGTTCCATCATTCGATCCGGTATCGGTGATATTGACCGCATCGAAGAAAGGGAATGTTTTTCCCACACAGTTTTTTATGTTATGGAATTCGTTTTTCACGACAAGGCACAGAGTAATGGCATTTTTGCTCATAATTCTTTCCCTGTATGAGTCATTATAATATGGTTTTTGGGGAATAAATTCTAGAACTTGAACAACGATAGAAAATTCAGCAAATCAACCCGGCAATCAGCACTGGGCTGACGATTAAACAGCTATAGAGCTGAGAGCCTCTTCCCTAGACGCTTGGCAAGAGCCATGATGGTAAGCAGCGGAGGTAATCCGGGGGCTTCAGGCAGCACGCTGGCATCAGACACATAGCAATGTGTTATCTCGGTCTGTAAATTCTCATCCACAACCTCACCGATGGCCGCTGTTCCTCCGGGATGAACCCCCGGAAAAAATCTAATTTTGATATGTTTGGGATCAATACCTGCCGCACACAGAATACCTTTAGTTACGGATAAACTTGATTTTATCTTTGCTGTATCGGCCGAAGTCAACACCTTGTGAACTCTTCCATTCCTGTAAACTTTACCCGTTGAATCATCTTTGATTTTAACCATAATGCCTAGCATGGCAGGTACAGCATTGGGCTTGAGGGATTTGGGCAACCGCCGGTACACATTTTCATGTCTGGTGATATTGCTGTTTGCCAACATGAAGCCTTGATTATGGATAAAATCTTTATTGATGATCGCTCTCGGCTCTTTACAGTAACGGGCATTGTTGCTCGAATCATACATCACATAGTACGGATCACAGAACATCTTGTCCCCTGCACCGTCAATGCCCGAGTTTTTCAAAATCACCGAGGTCTCTATGGCTCCTGCAGCCAGGACAACAATATCGGCAAAGACCTCAAATTCTTCATAATCTGATTTCCCTCTAACTCCCACAACTTTCCCGTTGCTCGAGAGGATCTCTTCGACACCGGCATGGGCAAGGAAGGAGACACCATTGTTTTTAGCTTTATCGAGATAACTCACTGCCGTCCATTTCAAATTTGAAAAGCACTTCAGGGTGCACTCACCACAAAAATGGCATTTCTCAAAATCTATGGCCCGGGGCATGAACTCCCATGTTAAGCCCATAGAAGAGGCCGCCTCATAGAGTTTCAAGGCACCTGAGCCCAACCTGCTCTTTGGATAAGGAGCCACGTGCAGTTCTTGTTCGATCTCAGCGGATTCCTTCCCGATATCAATCCCAAAGGACCGGAGATTGGCTTCGAGAGACCTGACGAAATTGGCCGAGCTCACGATTGTTGTTCCGCCGATGCCAATCCAATAGACAATACTGACCTCTCGACCCAGTATTTTTTTCTCGGTCAATTCCGAGAGGCTAAAGTCGCTGTTGAAAAAATAATTGCGCAGCTTCTTGCTTTGTCTATAGCGCCCTCTCTTGCCGCCTTTTTCTAAAACCAGAATTTTCTTTCCAGAGCCTGAGAGTTCTTTAGCCAGAGTAGCACCGGCAGCTCCCGATCCCACGATAACAACATCTGTCTCTATCTTCTTCATCGGCACCTATTATAATATATTTCGTTTGGAGATTAGTGTTAAAAAGACCACAAAATACACTGCTTCTTCCTTCTGCGTATATAGTATTCCCCTCTCAAACCAAAAGTCAAAATAAACTCAGGTTTGTCTCGCTATACATTGATCCATTTCACACTAACAGAAGTCATGTGCTCGAGATGATTCAGGAATATAATTGGAATAGGTCTCAATATCACAATTGATAATTAATCAAGGGGGGTAGTGTCTTTGGCAAAAACATAGACCAGCAAGTACTCGCCTACGTCGTTCAAACGCCCGTTCTCGTCGGTCACAACATCATAGGAACCCCCGCCTCCATCTATGCCCTTGTTATCGACACTTGTAACGTTTTCGAAAATTTCAGCAATACCGATGGCCAGAAAATTCTTGAAATCTGATAAAATGCAGGCATTCACAGCGATAGACGTTCCCGTGTGCCAGCCCAT
>Ga0180438_10001554_pt1 | contig 40646 bp, 54 predicted proteins | sample SS_ome_12_FD_132455 | JGI IMG/M metagenome (GOLD analysis project Ga0180438, IMG submission 132455) | Hypersaline lake sediment archaeal communities from the Salton Sea, California, USA - SS_3_D_2 metaG | ecosystem: Environmental > Aquatic > Non-marine Saline and Alkaline > Hypersaline >... | reverse complement strand
TACCAATGTTATTAAGGCAGCTGCTACAATGGGTGATGCCGCTTCAAAGCTGTCCGGAATCGCAATGCATTCGGCTGTATTTACAAATCTCCAGCAAACGAATCAGATTTTGTGGGTTGATATCGCTGGTAATGTTGTAAATATTAATCAGAATGCCGCACCATCCGAAGGTAAAATAGCAATACCGACTTATCTTGGTTATCGAGTTGTTGTTGATGATGGTCTGCCGACAACTGCTATTACTGGTGGTTATTCTTACACCTGTTTTCTATTCGGAATGGGAGCAGTTGGCTTTGGTCAAGCTGATCCAAAATATCCGGTAGAATTTGCCCGTGATTCTCTACAGGGTGATGATGTAATGGTAACTCGTTGGCATGTCATTATGCATATTCGTGGTATTGCTTATGCTGAGCCGTCAATCACTGATGATACACCGAGTAATGCCGAGCTTGCGTTGGCAACAGCGTGGGATCGTGTTTATGATCGGAAAAACATCAGAGTTGCCGCACTTATCGTTAATGTTACAAGTTAGTCTTGCCTCCTGATTAGGTGGGGCATATTTTGCCCTGCCTTTTCTATATCAATCTAATTACAATAAATTAAGGAGTTTATAATGAGTACTGCTAATATTACAAGCTTTCAAAGAATGAGAAGGAATCAAAATGCTAAACCAGAAGTTGATCCTTATGTAGAATTGAAGAAATTAAAGAAGGATGAACTCATTGAAAAAGCTGGAGAGCTTGATATCATTATTGATCATGATATGAAAAAGGCAGAAATTCTCGAAGCAATTATAAATCACTTAGAATCCGAAGGTGAAGCCACTGAATAGCCGCAGTGAGCCGATCTCAACTAAAGCCATATAATAAGGCTCGAAAAATTTTAAGAGCTTACATGGCGAATTTGGAGCTTACAAGATGATTGCTACTTTAGAAGAAATAAAAGCCATTTTAAATATAACTGGTTCAACTTATGATGATCTTATCAATTCTTTAATTCCGGTGACCCAGAATAATCTGGTTGATTTGCTTAATAATTATTTTATAGATAAAAGGCTATATGTTTCTGGGACTTTTACTTTCACTAACACAACAAATGTAATTTCTAATGGCTCTAATTTCACCGATGAGTTTTCAGCTGGTGATGATATTTATATTTGTGAGTCTATAAACAATGATAGTGTTTTGACTATTAATACTTTGACTGATACTGAAATTACTATCAATAGTATATACACACTTGTTGATGAACTCGAAAGTAAACAGCCTGATACGGTATATATATTCAAAGTGAATTTTCCTGCCGGTTTAAAAATACCTTTTTCAATGATGATTCAATACGGAATGAAACAAATGGTTTCTTCGAGTTCTGGTTTGAAGTCTGAAAAAATCGGCAATTACTCTTATACGAATGGAGATAGCGGTGGTGGATCAAGTGGAGCAATATTAAGTTACCCAGCTTCAATAATTGGCAAACTCAGACCTTACATGAGGGCTAAAATCGTATAATGATTTCAGCAAATTACATACATGACTTTACAGTCCAAGTTCAACTTAACACAACTGATGCCGGTGGCTCTATTGAGAAAACTTATTCAGCCTTGGCTGGTTCACCATTTAAGGGATTTATCGAGCCTTTAAGTGGGAGTGAGATTTTACGAAATGAGAAGAATGAAGTTGACGCTGATTACAGACTCTTCTGTGATCCTAATATTTCGATTGCGGAAAATGATAGGATTGTTTGGGATGGAAATACATTTGAGATTTTTTCAGTTGAAATTTTATCGAGTGTAAAGAGAGCAGAAAATCACCATCAAGAAATTTATTTGAACTTGAGAAAATAGGCTAACTTGAGAAAGTTAGGAAAAGGCTCTTTGAAAACAGTTAGGAAAAGTAGACTTATCAGACGTTAGGAAAAGTAGACTTATCAGACGTTAGGAAAAGTAGACTTATCAGACGTTAGGAAAAGTAGACTTATCAGACGTTAGGAAAAGGCTATACTGGTACGTTAGAAAATTTATAAAATTTAGATAATTAATGAAAATCGCATACGGTTTTTATACGGTCATTGAAAATTTAGGTTACTGATAAAACGATATTGTTTAGGTTATGTATCCACCGTTTACATGAGTCATATCAACAACTCATGTTATCTTTTTTTGCGAGTGTAATTATATGGGTGACTGAGATCGTTTGTTAGAAGCTAAATTTGGGCGTGTCTGTAGATTTTATTGAAAATATGGGATTTCGTATAAATATACGAAAAATGGTATAAAAAATGAAAAGTAACAAATGGTATGGCGACAAATTCCTAACGAAATTAAATAGGATACTGGTTAGAAGAGTTATGAAAGCTGGAGTGGTTGTTCAAACTTCAGCCAAAAGTTTGGTTCCAGTTAAGACTGGGAATTTGAGAAAATCAATCGAAGTGTCTGCTCCATTTGTTGAAAAAGGTGGAAGAGCAATTACTGTTACTATTGGAACCAATGTTGAATACGCACCTCATATTGAATTCGGGACTCAAAGAGGGCTGGCGGCAAGACCATATTTAAGACCAGCATTAAGAGGGAATAGAAAGAAAATAATCAAAATTTTAAAAGGCAAGGCATAATGAATACTGAGATTAGAACTCAAATATATGGATTGCTGAATCGAGCCGCATCAGTTTCAAGTAATTTATTTTGGGATCAGGCACCTGATGATTTTGATATATCTGGTGACTATGCTATAATTTCAGAAATTAATACGGCTCATGATAGAGATACAATGAAGGAATATTTAATGATAGATTTCCAAGTATCTATTTATTGCGAGCATCTTTCTGATGGCGAATTTTTAGAATCTGAATTTGTTGATCTTATCAAAACGAGAGATCAATATTTAAGTTTCAGCAACTTCTCGTTTATAGATTTAAGGTTGACAAATAAGCTTGAGAATGTAGTTGATGATAAAACAAGACAACTTTTAATTGAAGCAACTTTAGAGTTGGAGACATCATAATGAAGTATCTGTTTACAACTGGGCAATTATATATCGGAAGTAATTCATGGGGCGTTACTAATTTCCAAGTCAGCGAATCAGTTGGTGAAATAGATTTAACTGATACTGATTCTGGCGGCTATAAGGAGTATGGCGCAGGCATTAAAGGATTTGGAGTTTCAATCGATTTGTTTAGAGATAATGATGATGCTGATTTAGTTGCCGGTACACTATACGAGAATGTTATTATTGATTTCGGTGAGAACATGTATTATGGTGATTTATATATATTCTCGATTCAAGAGACTGGAAAAATAGATGACGCCGTAAAGCTAAGCATAGGAGCTAAGTTCAGCGGTGCTACCTATAAACTGTTTGAACAGCTAATGGTTAATTCCAATGGTTTTGATCAAACAAGTTGGGATGGAACTGGAACGCCTAATAATTGGAGTGTGGTTGGCTCTTATGAAGATTTAAGTCTGGGCAGCGATATTGATGGTGATTATGTTTATATGGAAATAGTTGATCAGACTGGATGTTCATTCGAGCAAACTTTCGCATCAGCTTTGACAAATGGGGCAACTTATTTAAATAAATTCAAATATAGTGATGCCAGTTTTGATGCCGGAGCAGAACTTACAGTTCAACTTGAAGGCACTCAGGATGATGTAATATTAACACTTGATAATGGTGATGCTGCTGATGGCACTTTATTTAATTTAACTACAACTACAAGTGCTTCAACTAAATTTGTAATAAAGGATTCTGATGCTGGTGAAGCATATTGGTTGAATATCCGGTCGATTGACCTATATAAAGCGGAGAGTTAATCAATGTCAAAACAAATTTTAGCAACTGGGCTTTTTGCCTATCAGATTGACACTAATCTCTATAAGGCTTATGGCGTTACGAATTTATCACTTGATAAAAATTTAAATGAAGTTGATTTAACAGATACGTTAACAACAGGTGATGAAAAAGAATATCAAGCAAGTAGGCAAGAAGTTCCATTCACTGTAGAAATTTGGAAACAAGTTGATGAAGCTGATCCACCAATAGGCTCTATAATTTCAGATGTTAGGATTGATTTTGAAGGCTATGAATATTCAGGTTCAGCTATTTTTCTTTCCATTAAAAATTCTGTTGCTATTGATGATGGAATCAAAATGACTATTGAAGGCAGATTTACTGGTGGAATGACTGAAACACAAAAGACTATTGGTGCTGAAGAATTAACATCACCAAATTTCAATTCAGATACTGGCTGGACTATTTCAAATCCGACCGGAGTTGATTGTGAGATAACTGGTGGGGAGCTTGTTGTTGGATCAGGAGTATCTGCAGCAGCATCGGTTACAAATGATTTCACACCAACATCATCAACGGAATATATGTATTTGGTTAGAATATCTTCATGTACTTCTGGTAGTGTAATTGCTATTTGTGGAGCTTTAATAATAACAACACCAGCTGGTGAAGTTGGAACATTTTTAGTTTTTGGTGATGTTGGCACAACAGGCTTAGTTGTTCAATTTGGTGTAGGTTCATTCAGAGGAGCAGTAACAGCTGCAAGTGTAAAAGAAATTGCTTAATTTATATACAAGGAGAAAATAATGGCAAAGCAAGTTTTAACTACCGGAAAGTTTGTGTACAATTCCGTCACTTATGGGGTGACAAATTTGTCGCTCGATAAAAACCTGTCTGAAGTAGATATGACAGATACTGATACGACTGGCAATGAAAAAGAATATCTTGCGGGCAGGCAAGAACGTCCATTAACAGTAGAAATGTGGAAAGATGTGAATCAAGCTGATCCACCGCTGGGTGAAGTGTATGCTGGTTCTTTGGATTTCGAAGGCTTTACATATTCCGGCAATATTATTCTGCTATCAATTAAAAATTCAGCCGCAATTGACGATGGCGTGAAAATGACAGTTGAAGGTAGATTTACTGGAGCAGTTACTGAAACTCCAGCAACTTAATAGGGAATAAAAATGGCTAAGATCATTCTGCTTTCAGGATCATTTACCTTTAATAGCATATCATATGCATTTACTAATTGCAATATGAATTATTCAGCTGATGTTCTTGATGTTACTGATCAAGATTCTGGCAGCAATAAAGATTTTAAAGCAGGTATACTCGAAGGCGATTTCACTTTGGATATATGGAGAGAAGCAAATCAAGTATTGCCAGTTGTAGGTGGAGCTGGGTTTTCTTTTCAATTAGATGCTCAAAATGTTCGATATTCTGGAAGCGCAATTTGCGTTGCGAAATCTGAAAGCATAGTCATTGAAACAGCTATTAAAACACAACTAACATTTAAAATTAATGGAGCATTGAGTGAATCCTATATTTGAACGTAAATTTAAAGATGTAGAAATTAATGGCATCACTATTAGGCTGTATGATCGTGATGCTTCGGATTATTTTGAATATTTCGAAGAGTTTAATGCGATCCGTAAGGATCAAGCTGATGGTGCTGATGGCACTGACGTAATGCTTAGATTGAATTTACTTCATTGCAAGGCTATTTCCCAATCAGTAAAAGTTTATTACAACTCTTTGAAATGGTATCAACTTATTAAGAAATTTAAAATTGTTAAATTCCTAAAGCCAACAATAATATTTAATGAAAATCCAACTGAGGCGATAGTTAATTTGTCAAATATTGTATTAGAGCTTGATGGAATCGATGTGAAGCAACAACATGATATCAAGAAGAAAGATGATAAAAAAAAAGCGGATTCATAGATTATGAAACGTCATTTTTCCTTATTAAAAGTGTGTTTAATTATGACTATGAAATTTTAACTTTGGGGATTAATTCATATAGATTGATTTTAAATCAAGCTTTAAATTTGATTAATTTCAATGCTGGTGGAGAGTTGAAAATGAATAAAGATGAAGTTGCTGATGAAGACCTGCTATTGAAAGAGCAATATAAAGAATTAAAAAGACAGGGCTTATTATAATGCCGAAAGAACAACAGACACTTGAAGAATTATATGTTGCTATTAAAGCTAATTACGATCAGCTAAAGCAGGATTTCAAAAATGTTCGAAATTTATCCGAGAGAGAGGGCGAAAAATCCGGAAAAGGTTTTGGTAAAGGATTCAATGCCATTCTTAAAAAAGGTGTAATACTTTTAGCTATCAAGAAAGTATTGGATTTTGGCAAGGCAGCCATTACTGCTTCTGCTGATATGGAAATGCTTGAATTGCGACTTAGCAATCTTTATGGTTCTGCGGAAAAAGGTGCTGAAGTATTTAAAAAGCTCGAAAAGATTGCTTCCACTACGCCTTTTGAAGTTAGCAAAGTTGTTGAAGCAGGTGCTCAGATGAAAGCTTTTGGGCTTGATGCCGAGTTGACTACAAAGGTTGCCGCTGATCTTGCGGCTTATATGGGCACGGATATTGTTGATGCCGCAAATGCTATGGGCAGAGCTTTTGCTGGTGGAGCTGGTGCTGCTGATATTTTGAGAGAACGTGGCGTATTAAACTTGATTAAAATGAAAACAGGAATCCAAGATTTAACTAAAATGACTTTGCCTCAATTTAGACAGGCGATGCTTACTGTTTTCACAGATACATCTGGAACTGTTGCTGGTTCTACTGATAAGATGAAAGAATCATTTAATGGTATGGTATCAAATCTTTGGGATGGAGTCACCAGACTTGCTGATGCTATTGGTGATTTATTGATGCCTGTTTTAAAACCAGCAATTCAATTCATTTCTGATGCAGTAGATTGGACTGGCAGATGGGTTAAAAAGATGTCTGAAGGCGAAGGGATAATGGAAGCTGCTGCTAATGCAATTAAAGAGCAATCAGATGAAGAACGCAAAGCAGCTGCTGAGAAAAAAAATAGTGCGAATTCACAAAAAGAAGTGAATGTAGAGCTTAAAAATTATATTGAATTATTGGGCAAAGTAAAAATGATTCAACGTGAAGCCCTTGCTCCTAATCTTACATTTGGTGAAGATTATGAAGCAGAAAAATTAAAGGAAAAGCAAGCTAAAATTAAAGAATATTATGATGCACGATATAGATATGGGCAAGAAGCAGATGGGATGCTTACAAGGCAAAGAATTAAATTCTGGGATGGCGTAGAACAAATTGATAATAGTGCTCAAAGGAAAAGGATACAGGAAAAAATTGCCGCTGAAAGAGAAGGCATGGAACAGATGGAGAAGGTTTGGGAAGCTGGTGCATCAGCTTTAATTACTTCTGGTTTGATGACTGTATGGAATGAGATGACTGAGGACATTCGAGAAAATGCTAATATGGCAACTCAGATTGTCCTTAATATGGTGGACGCAATGATACAGGCACTTGTACAATTGGCTGCTAAGATGGCGATAATTCAGATGCTTAATGCTATAAGTCCGGGTGCTGGAACAGCTCTCGGCACAGCTGCTGGGGCTGTAGGAGCCCAACACGGCTTTAATGGTATTCCAGTTAAGAAAATGCAAGGCGGTGGAGACTTCACGGTGCCACACGGATTCCAAAATGATAAATTCCCTATGCTTGTCGATTCTGGTGAGAGAGTTACAGTCCAGACGAGAGCTGGTGCCGCTTCACAAGACGCATTAATGCGCTCCCTTATAGGTAGAATTGAAGCCCTTAATATGAACCAAGTTAGGAGTAAAAACAGTGAAGTTAATGTAAGCATTGAAGGTGAAAGTCGTATTAGAAAAGGTGATATATATAAGAGCTACGAGAAACAAAGTCAACTTAGAAAAAGGTATGTTTAATGGCAGCTGATATTATAACATTTCCAACCCATGTTTTAAATTCTGATGGGGATGATTTGGAGCTTGTGATCTCTTTCGAGATCGATGGTCAGGCTTCAGATGATAATATTGATGCAGCTGATTTATCTTTAATTGTGTTGGATTACGGAGAGCCGAGTGTTGAATTCAATTTTGATGATCCTGTAATAATGCCGAGCCAAATTGAAATTACTATATCTGATATTGAGATGGAGTTGTTTGATTATTTTTTCCTGAATGAAGATGCGGCTAAAAATGCTTTGGTTGAGATTAATCTTAATTCAAGTCTTGATTTTTCCGGTAATGTTATTGAGGATTCTATTGAATTTGATTACTCTAATCGAGTGGTGACTTTCTCGGTATCACCGCCAACAGATAAAATTAAGGATCAGCCAATTTGGAATAATGATGAGACAACACCGACTTGGCAAGACCCATTTTCAGATTATCCACTTTATCAACCGAGTGGTGCTTGGTGTTTTAAAATGTGGTTCTATTTGAATAAAATATTTAAAATTGGTACTGGTCAAAATTATGCTGAATCAGATATAATCATCAAGCATAGCTGGGATTATAGAACGAGTGGAACACCAGCAACAGTTGGGCTTGCCGATCTATATTGGTATCATCAATTATTGACATTTTTCTCTCAGCAATGGGGTGTTAATTCCTTAGTTGAGTTTTTAGATTATTTAGCTTTTAATACAAATTCTATGATCGGTATGCTTAATGTTGATACGCCTTTTCTGGTACAACTATATCGGTATGATGGCACGGATTTACAAACTTTAAATAAAGTTCAAAGCCATATTGTTGCTTATGAGCACGGGATTAAAAACTATTTTAGGTTGGAAAATTTTTCCAATTTTACAGTGAATCGAACATGGACAGCTGGCAACCTAAATTTCTCTGATGATAAAAGTGATCGCAAAACAGTGATGGATATGTTTATCGAGAATACTATTGGTGGTGGAGTTTGGACTTGTTATTTCTTTGGTACGAGTTTAGGCACTAACCCATCAACAATTCTTACGTCTGATGGCACTACTTTGAATATAACAGGTGTAAGGAATCCTGATACTGATGGGACAACTTGGACAGCTGATTCTGGAAAGATGACAGCCGATCAGCAATACTATTTTAGGAGTGATCCTGCTAATACAATTATCCATCGAATTACTGCTGAAGGAATTGATTATGATTTCTTTAAGAATTTCACTTTAAATGGTTATAAATTCCAGATAATAGGATGGAAGAAAAAATACACTCAAAATTTAACTGAGTTTAAATGCATTAATTTAGGAGCTGTTACATAATGAGCATATTTGGAACAGGCAAACCAAAGGTAGAATACGGAGCAACTCCAACTACGGTTAATATAGATTATTGTGAAATTTTAAACATTGATTATTTGCAAGATAATATAATCAATAAATCTAAAGTTGCTGGTGAGATTGGTCATTATGAAAAAGGCGTTCAGGTTTCAATCGAGATTAAAGTCAATCTTTGGAAAGAGACAAATATTTCAACTAAATTTAACTCCTATTTAGCATTGAAAAATCAAGATTTAACTTTTTACTTGCACAGGGATTCAGGAGCTTTTGACGATAGTTCTGGTGATCCGGTAATGTTTAGGATGATAGAATTTAAACCAATATATTTAACTCAGCATAATTTTGAAGATGTTTTAATAATGAAATTTATTTCCACTGATTATGTTGATCTCGATCAGCATATCAAACCATAAAAGGAGAAAAGAATGAACAGGCATTATGGGGATGCACTTGCGGCTTTAAACGCAATAACAACAGCAGGATTACCGAGAACAATTGATGTTAGTTCTACTGATTATACACCACCTGCTGGCAATCCGATTAAAAATATCCATGTAGGAACTCAGGGTGATTTATCTATTGTTGATCTTGAAGATAATACTGTAATAGTTTCTAATTGGGTTGGCTGGCTTGATTGCGGTGCTAAAAAGGTTTTAAATGCGAATACAACTGCTTCTTCAATAACAGTTGTTTTAGCAACAAAATAAAAAGGAGTAATAATGATGAATGGTCGTGGTCATGGGCACCCATTTCACTCAAAAGATAGCGAAGTATCACCATTATTTGCTACAGAAGGTTTAGTGCTTGCTACAAATCCAGCAATGCAATTGCTTGGTGGCTCTATGGCTGAATCACTCGGCGATAATATTATACCAAACGGTGATTTCCATGATTATACAATGGATCAATTTGAGGGTGGAGACCCTATTGATGAAACTGCCGATGCCTATACTTTAACTGAAGGCTCTGTGGATGATGGAGCACTGTCAGATACAACAGCTCTTAATGGCAATACCTTTGATATCCGAGAAACTCAATCAGCAACACCGGGCATGGATATTGACTTTGACTTTGGGATTACTACGAATTACATAGGTTTATACTTTCACCTTACAGGATCACATAATTCAAGCCATGACTTAACAATACAGGCTCATAACGGTACAAGCTGGGATGACATCGGAATTTGGGAAGCTCGGACAGATTTGGCTGATGCGGCTTTCGGGCTTGAACCTGAACATACAATATCTGGAAATGTTAGTATAAGAATACTCCACCCAAATGCAGGTATTACAGCTCATGTAATGAGTATAGATCACATGTATGTAAATGCTCATTACCCACAGTACACAAAAGCCCATTGGATATTCGATGATACATACCATGAAACCGAGCAGACGGGGCTTGAAATAAATGAAGATTTATCTGCTAATGGGAGGCATTTAATATCAGTAGGGATGAGCACAGATTTTGAAGATGAACTTGTTTCTGGTTCACCGATCTATAAAGATGGTAATGGCTTGCAATTTGATGGAGTTGATGACAGGCTGTATCTCGATAACACTGATACAAATGCTATTGATCCATTAAGCGATGATTTCAGCGTGGCTATTTCATTTAAAGAACCCACTCAAGGCAATGACACAAGATCATTGATGGGCTGTGGCGATGGAACTCCAGGATGGGATATAAAAATTGGTTATGACGAGAGTTTATCGTTTGTAATACGTGATGATTCAGCCAATCAAGTTACCGCAAGTAGCTCAGCTGGTATCATTCCTGCTAATACATTTTGCCATGTTGTTGGCACAGTTGACCGGACAGCTAATATGATGTATTTATATTTAAACGGAGTTCAAGTTGCCAGTGCTGATATATCGACAGTAACCGACCAAATATCTTCAGGTAGATTTTTTACAATAGGCAGACGCCCTTATGTTGATGGCGGATATTTAGCTGGCAGTGTGTATGAAGTTATGATCCATATTGGCAAAGTAATGACAGCAAGTGAAGTTGGAATGGCTTATAATCTTTCCAAAGGAGCAACTTTCGCTGTCGGTACTTATGCAACAAATCTTGCTCCAAGATATAGTGCTGATATATTTGCTCAACCTATTTCTCGCAATGGCGGCTATACTAAATTTCCAGCGACTCTTGAAAATGATCAATTATACAAGCTTACTTTTAAAATATTATACACAAATAATGGCAGTGCAACTAATCGATTATACAACGTACCTACTGGCTATATTGCACATCCTACTGATGCTGATACGTACTCAGTATACTTTAACGAAGCAACGAAAACTGGTAATTATATTGAATTTCTTCCACTAACAAGCAACAACTATTTTTATCTTGAATACATTAAGGTTCAAAAAGTCCTAAATGCTTCACAGATTGATAATGGCAGAGCTGATCATTATCTTGAAGATTATTCTAATGGTGGTCAAGAATGGACTGAAGTTGAGATATCAAATGTAGGTTATACTGAAAACATTGTTGATACTGATACTGACGGAGTAGGTGATGGTTGGCAAGGAACAAGCAATGCAACAGTCAAAACATACTCATTGGTGACTGGGAATGGATTTACTTACAATGCACAAAGGTCTGAAACTGATGCAAGTGGAAGTTATCATTATTTAAATTGCCCAATTTTCAGTGATACTGGCGCAGGTTTTTATCGTGTTAGATATAAGTACAGATCAAGTAGGACAATGTATTTAGATAATTTTGGATATGCAGACTCAAATCAGCCTGCCAATACTGGTGATGCTATAGAAGTAGATGAAGTACATTATCACACAGGATTAGCTCGATTAAGGTTTCAATCAAGTACTGGTGGTACTGCCGCTTATCTTGAAATTGGCGAAATATATTTAGAGTATTTGGGCAATGGCTATGAAGGTCTTATAAAAAACTCACTCGAAACAAACGATCTCGAGCATCCATTTTCTTTAAATCTTGATGGCGTGGATGATTTCGTTGATTTTGGCAAGGAAGATATATTTGAACCTGATGCTAATATTGATTTCATTCTTGGTGTTTGGGTTCACTGGGATGATACAAAGGATTGGGCAACTTATTATAATAATAAAATGATATTCGGGAATAGAGATGCTCATGGCTCTGGAACTGGATATGAGATTGCTTATGGCAGTACATCTGGTCAAATACAAGTAAGGGTCAGGGGAACAACAAATGAGGATATTGACTATGGAACAATAACTGCTGGCTGGAATTATATTTGCCTTGTCCGTGATAATGGGAATACGCTTTTAAGATGTTTTGTTAATGGAGTTGAACAAGGATCGGGAACTGCTCTAACAGCTACAGGCGATACAACAAATGATGATTCACTTAATCTTGGAGCAAATGGCAATGAGAATGCTTGGATTATAGGAAAAATCGGTATGGCTCAAATGTATCATTTTGACGGTAATGACGGCAGACCTTCTGCTTTACCATCTGGATTTGTAGCAGATATAATTCAATATAATTACGATCAGCAAAAACAATATTATGAGGACTTATAAAATGGCTTATCCAATTAAAACAATCTATTATGTTGACTATAAGGGCAGGGCAATCGTCTTTTCTTCTTATAGGCATGCTGAGGAAATTGCTAACAAATACGGAAAGCAAGTCCAGTCACTTACATACCAAAAATATTCCGTTGATCTTGAACCAGTTCCACCTGTACAGAATTTAACTCGAAAAGCATTTTTGGTTCTGACTCAGACCCAATTTAATACTCTTAATTCTAATGATGGAATATTCCAAACGGCTGGCACTATTTCCGGTGAAGAAGTAGATTTTCAAGATAATAATTATTTCACGGCTCTTCCACCATTAGCTTTTGCTAACAAGCGGCAATCGAATGATGGAACTATGGCATTGTATGAAATTGATTTGAATTACCGGAAGGAAACTGCCACTGGTGATATTACCTTTAATGGTGCGAATTATATACAGGATTTAAAGCAAGCAGGAGAGATCGAAGATGCTTATTATAAATCCGTAACAGAAGAAGAAGCAGCTGCCGGTAGAAAAACTATTTATGAATATCTGGAAGAGAATCCGGATGACTGGGAAGCTGAGGAGCCTGTTTAAAAAAGGAGTTCAGATGAAAGATCAAGATGGCAATGTAATTAAAGAAAGAGTTGATGATTCACCGTATAAGAAATTCATGAAATATTACTTTCCATGGATTGCTGTGCTGGGCTTGCTTGTTTTTAATGTATTCATTCATCCGCTTAATTCCAAAGTTCATTTTGAAAACGGCGATAAGGAAAAAATGGAAAATCAGGTTGAATCGAATAAATATTTAATTCACGAGCATGCAAACAAAAAAGATTTACATGTTGATTTGCAATTCCATACAGATTTCCAAGCCCAAAAAGGGATGCTAAAATCACTTGATGAGAAAATGGATCAGATAATCTCTATGCGAAATGCAGATGCTCAATACTTAATAAATATAGAATCAAAGTTGGATAAAAATTATGAAGAGTTATCCGACAAGATTGACGAATTTCATAAAGGAGAATAGCATGGGAATTTTTGATAACATCACCAGCCTTTTTTCCGGTGGAATATCTAAAGCAGTTGACTCTGTTACCGGATTACTTGATAATGTCATCACCACTGATGAAGAAAGAGATCAGGCTAAAATAGAGCTACAAAAGACTTTTAATGAATTGGAAGCAGAGCAGTTAGAACTTCTACACCAATACGAAAAAGAAATCACGGAACGCCACAAGACCGATATGATGTCAGATAGTTGGCTGTCTAAGAACATCAGACCACTTGTAATGGCTTTTCTCGTGTTAGCCGTTACTTTACTTGCCTATGTCACAATCTTCGCTGTAGAGCCAGATATGCAAGCATTAGTGGATGATTGGATTGGCTTCTTTACTACTATAATGGTTACGGTTGTTACATTCTACTTTGGGAGCAGGGGAATTGAAAAAGTCCAGAAAATCAGGATCAAAAAAGAAGAAAGCTAAACGGGATTACAAGAAGGAATATGCTAATTTTCACGGCAAGCCTGAACAGATAAAATTTCGAGTCATGCGGAAGCAAGCCCGAAAGATTATGGGATTAAAAACTGGTGATCCAAGAGAAGTGGATCATATAATTCCTTTGTCTAAAGGCGGCACTAATGCCAAAAGTAATTTGAGAATCGTATCCCGTAAAACAAACCGGAAAAAAAGTAATGCCAGATAGATGGTTAAAAAAATGGAACACCTGTAAGAAATGCGTCCGTGAAATCTTTCGTGAGAATACAGAAGTGAAGGCGATAGCGGTATCAATTATAGCCAGAGAAGTCTATAATGAGTTAAAGAAATATGACACCAGAATATCTGGCTCTGAAATGATTTCTTCGAGTAATACATTGGCAGAAAAAATATCTAAGGAGCTTTTTGAATGATTAAAGCACAAATGCCAAATTATTTTGGCGGCAACTCTAATGAGCCTAATAAAATCATTATTCATTCCATGGGTGAAATTATAGATAATGATGAGATTGATTTTTATGCTCCGAATTGGCTTGAACAACTTGAATTGTCCGTCCATGCTTTCATAACTCCAACTGGAGTTATCATTAGAAGTAGATCAGATAATCAAGGAGCTTGGCATTGTAAGGGATATAATGTAAACTCTTTAGGTGTTGAATTTTTAGTTGCAGGATTGCATACTTATGAAACTTTTTTATCAGCTATTGATAAGCCTTATATATCCCCAGCTCAATATAAAGCTGGTGTTTCTCTTGTTAAATCATGGGTGGGAAAATTTGATATTGAGAAAGATAGGATTTTTAAACATAGTTTCCTTGATCCTGAAAGGAAATATGATCCGGGCAATGGTTTCCCATGGACTAAATTTATTAATGATATTTACACATGTTAAACTTAATTAGGAGAACGTAATGGATTGGAAAAAAGTATTTAAGGATAAATGGAGCAAGTGGCATATTGTACGTGGTTTCATTGTTTGCTTTCTATTGTTAGCTTACATCGGTTCTGCTCCTTCTGAAGTTGGTGGATTCTTTATCAATTTCACAATCTTTTTGGCAGTTATGCTTTTGGTCACCTTCCCATTCTTAATGGAGCTATGGGACACTAAAAAAGTTCTATATAATGATGAAGAAAGAATCCTTGGCTGGTCGAAATTTAGCAAATGGATATTTACTTCTGAAGGCTTATTCGATCCAGCAGACCTTTTTCTGGATTATGTTGGTTATTTTATAGCCATTCTACTATTCGGCTTTTTATTCGGCTTTTAGTCGAAAATGGCTTGTCAGGATGGCTCCAGTTCTACGATCTCGATATCACCTATATAATATGACTCGGAAAGTAGAACGGCTGGCAAATGGTGGATTTGGGCGTCTGATGGCGAATACTATATAAAAGGGTAGTTTTTAGATGTAAAAAAAGCCAGATTGGGGAATCTGGCTATTTTTTGTCGGTTTGGGTAGGATTTATTGAACTAAAGTGTCATAAGCAGATGATGAAATCTTTTTCGCCAATTCAACATTCCTGTTTTCTACGACATGAGAGCTAAACCAAGTTACCATTTGGTAGAAATCCCACATGGTTTTTAGATTCTTAGCTTTCAACTCATCTTTATACAACTTGCCTAATTTCTTAGCATAAAGCTTTCCTAATTCAAGAGCCTTAAAAAGCTCAGCGGCTTTGGCTTTCTCGAAATCCATTTTTTTGATCGAGTCAAAGGATTTCTTTACATCATTCTGAAATATTGAAATAGCAGTTTGGATCGAAAGAATCAAATTATCAACCATTTCACTCTCTTCTACAAAATGGCGAGTTTTAAAAGAGTGCATTTCCTCAGGGACTCTTAACCCATTTAAACAAACCAGACGGTAACCAAAAATTGAGAATCCCCATGTTGAGCTTCCATCATAGGAATTATGGAGGTCGATGCCCAATTGAATATTGTCTGGAACTTCGCCATAACTGGTTTCGTGCGTTCCGCATTCAATAGAGTATTCCGGTAGAATATAGCGAGCCGTGAATCTGCTACCAGTTCTGTTTAATTTTTCTGATACTCTTTTAAACTTAACATCAGTTTCTTTTAGATACTTTTCCAGAGTATCAACAACGGCTTTGTTTGATACTACTTCATACTTGTCTGAAACTACTGAGATGATTTCATCAGTATCAGCATTAATTACAGCTTGCCTTGCTACTCTCTTTTTCCCTTCGATGGTTTGGATGTCTTCTGTCCGGATCGAGTAAAAAGGATTGGTGGTGGTTTCTTGATTCTTCATTTTGTACTCCTTAATTTGGTAGATTGTTATTGTCACTACAAATATACGGACAAAAAAACCAAAAGTAAAGTTTTTTTTTATTTTTTTTTGGGAATAAAAAAAGCCAGCCCAAATGGACTGGCTCGGAAGGAATAAGTGTGGGCTTATTTCTTTTCTGTTTGACCGTCTGCTTCAGGTGCCGCTTTCTCTTTTTTAGCTTTGGCTTCAGCTTTTTTCCGGTCTGCTTCTTCTTTCTTTGCCTTTGCTTCTTCTTCTTTTTTAGCTTTGGCTTCAGCTTTTTTCCGGTCTGCTTCTTCTTTCTTTGCTTTCTTCTCAGCTTCTTTCGCAGCTGCCTTAGCTTTCTTCGCAATCTCTTTAGCTTTCTTCTCAGCTTCTTTCTTCTCAGCTTCTTCTTTAGCCTTCTGCTCAGCTACAGCGTTCTCAGCAACAGCATCTTTAAAGATCGCTTTAAGGGCAGTAGTGGCAGTTCCATAAGGATAGAAAGTTTCATTATTAACCATATACAATCCTGTCCGGTAGGCAATCTTCATATTGCCATCAACTCTGGGGAATACAGCGGCACGAATTCCATTAGGCATTACAAACGAAATCGCAAAAGGAACAGCAGGATCACCCTTTACACGATCAATAGTTTCAACTCCAAGCTCTTTCCCGAATTTACGCAGATCAGATAGAGTGTCAGCCACACGTACCTTTGGTGCTGATTCTTTCTTCGCTTTTTTAGTTGAAGCTTTTGCTTCTACTGCTTTAAGGATAGCATCTTCAGCATCACTGCGGCTCTTACCATTGATGTCGACTCCATTTGCTTTTGCCAGCACCTGTAAGTCTTCAGTTTCTAAATAGCTTAATTCTTGCTTAGTCATCTCTGACTCCTTCATTTGGTTAGTTATTGTTGTCATATCAAATATACGGACAAAAAAACCAAAAGTAAAGTTTTTTTTATTTTTTTTGAATTTAGCTCGGAAGGATTAATCCAGCAGGATTTTTAATGTTATTGAAAACCTTCTTACAGAGCTTCATTTCCTTGCCCACTAATTCAATATGAGTAGTTAAATATTTGAATATAGAATCCTTTAATAAGGCGAATAGATTTGGATTATCCATATCCGTAATTATCATAGCCATAGTGAATCCGGTTTTGGGAATAGACATCGTGATTACATTCTTATGCTTTCCGACTTCATCACTAACAACAGAAAATTGAGTGGCTATTCCTATTTTGTTAAAATCTCCATTTAACTGTTTCGCCTTTTTCATTATTTCCTTCTGTTCCATCGATTCATTAATTTTCATGTTGGCATTATGCTTTTCCATTACAGCTCCTTTTTGTTATTTTAATAAAGTTATCTATTTCATGCTTAATATCATCTGACCAATTAAATTTAATGAATCTGCCATCAGAAAAACCAGTGATAAATCCCATACGACTATATTGCTTTACTCTAAATTTTTGAAGTTTTTCTGGTGTATCATGAAAATTGCGTTTTATTTCAATCCAATAAGGCATATGATCTTTTATTAGGATCATCAAATCTGGTAAACCTTTTTTCATAAATTTAGAACCATGCACATTAATGAAGTCAACATTTTTAACTCCAAAATGTTTTCGGAATGTAGCCAATATCATTTCTCTTGCTTCACCTTCCAGTAAATCTCCTTCTTTATTCGGCATATTTGAGCACCTTCATTTTAGTAATTTGAACTTTCATAAAACCATCTAACTTGTCGCCTTCTAAAGCTATAATGCCCCCGACTTTTGCTTTAAAAATTTCATCTTTAAAATCAGCATACCGGAATCGATTAATACCAGCAAATATAGTCCCAGTATCATCCTCAATAACTAAGTTAAAGAATTTATCCAAATCTGCATTCCGGTAATTTCTTTTTTCATGCTCAGCTTTTTTCTGAACTGTCAACTCATTAATGCTCCTTAAATTTATCAGTTTTATCTTTCCAATTAATCGCACAGTGGTTGTATCATCATCAACATCTCGTATATACTTGAAATTTTTCTCCTTATAATACTCATCATAGTCATCGCCAATAGGATAGAAATCAGCCCATTGAGCAAATTCATACGGGATTTTAGCATCTGGCTCTCGCTCGTTTATAGGTTGGGCGAATAAATCACTTTGCTCTACTTTAAAAGAAGTAGGCAACGCATTAAACTTTCTTAACAATTCAAAGTTTTTAGCTCCAACTAATTTCTTAAATTGCTGGATCGAATTTACCTTGTCTCTGGCTTCAATTATTTTATCTGCCTGCTTTTCTCCTATTCCCTTAATATTGGAAAAGCCACCATATATGATGCCGTCTTTTAATGAGAATGTTTTCTCTGATTTATTAGGATCGAGCAGAACGAATTTGCCATCGAAGTGTTCAAGCCATTCTTTTAATAAGAGTTTAATTGAATCTTCATCTCCTTCTTCTTGTAAAGTAGAAATTATAAACTCGGCAGGGTAGTTTGCTTTTAAATAAAGAGTCCAATAAGATATATAGCCATAAGAAACTGAATGGGATTTATTAAAAGCCCATGAACCGAATGTACAGATGCCATTCCACAGATCATCAATCTCGTATTCATTGAGACCATTTTCCTTTGCTCCTTTGGTGAAGGTTTCTAAGAAGGTATTGAAAAATTCCACGCCTTTAGATTTGGAAATAAGAGTTCTGATTTCTTTCGTATCTTTCCAGCTCATTTTTCCGATCTCTCGCATGATCTTGATAACTTGCTCCTGATAAATTACAATCCCTAATGTCTCTTCTGTTATCTCTTCAAGAGATTGGTGGATATAGGTCGGTTTCTCCATTGTTTTTCTTTTAAACTTCTTTACGAAAGCTCTGCGATTTAAGTATTTTGTAGTCATGCCGGAATGTAAAGTGCCCGGTCTTGCTAATGCTGAAATCTCATGCATAGAATCGAAATTGTCCGGATAACTTTGCTTGCTAACAGCCTTCAGAGCCGCACCTTCAAATTGGAATATACCGGAAAAGAGATGATCATTTAAAATCTTAAATGCTTTGGGATCATCTAACGGGATATTGTAAAGCCATGTATTGTCTTTTCCGATTAGGTTTAAAACACTCTCAATTACAGTTAGTTGCTTTAATCCTAACGCATCGACTTTTAATAGGTTTAAATCCTCAGCGTATTTTTTATCAATTGTTAGTAGCTTTTTATCCTCATAAGGCATGAAGCTTCCATACTTCTCAAGCTCATCTTCGCTTATTATTATTGCCGCAGCATGGATGCCCGACTGTCTGGCTTGACCTTCGATTTTTGTAGCAAGTTTAAATTCGCTATGACGATCCATCATTGTAGCCACTTCTTCAATTTCTGAAATGGAATCTTCAATGCAATAGTCAGCCCTGCTATCACCAGAACTGCGCTCAATAATATTTTTAGCAAGAGATTCAATGTCTTTTCTCGGCAAGTTGAATATTCTACCAATATCCCAGATTGAATTCTTTCCTTTGAAATAAGATATTGTACCTAAAAGTGCGACATGATCCCTGCCATATTTCTTCTCCAAATAATAGTAAATTTCATCCCTTCTTTTATGAGGGAAATCAATATCAATATCCGGTGGATCAGTTCTATAATGATCAATAAATCTTTCGAACATTAAGCCATGGTTCAGCGGATTAACTTCTGTGATATCTAATACATAAGCAATTAGACTCCCAGCAGCAGAACCACGAGCAGCACCAACTAACATTCCTTTGGTATATTTAGCCCACTTTACAAGATCGGAAATTATAAGGAAATAATCAACAAAATCTTTTTCAATTATAATCCCTTTTTCATACTCTATTCGATCCTTCTTATCAGCCGTATAATTATGCCCAAATCTTTTTTTAATCCCATCATCAATCCATTGCTCGAATAATTCACGGCTTTCTTTAGGCGTGTTCCCGTATCTTAGAAATTTTGCCGGTTCAAAGCCAGCATTCGCCACCTGTGCTATTTTATTCGTATTCCCGATAAATTCCATGGCTCTTTCTTTAAAGAGCTTAAAAGCCAAATTTGAGGCTCTTTCGCTTTCCAGTAGAAATAAATGATCCCATAGTTTTATTCGGCTTTGGCTCCAATAATCTTGCTTCATACCAATAGATAGCATAATGTCTTGAGCTTGATGATCTTTAGGAGCTGGGAAGTGTGTGTCTGAAGTCATGGCGATAGGAATTTCTGCTTGATCAGCCAATTTAATAATCGACTCAAGTTCAACTTGCCTCTCGAAAAATGGACTGACTTCGATATAAAAATCATCAATATTCCGATCCATTATTTTCATCCAGTGTAGTGTTAATTCAGGATCACTTTCAGCATGCCTAACTGGAAAACCATCACCCATACATCCAGATAAAACAACCAAGCCCTTTTGATGCTGGAATAGTATATTGTTATCAATGCGTGGTTTATAATACATCCCTTCTTTATAGGCAAAAGTCATTAGCTTATAAAGGTTATGAAGTCCTTCATTATTCTTAGCAATTACGGTTAAATGATATCTTTGTTTATTCTTTTCTTCAACATCGATATCATAATAAAATTCGCAACCCAATATCGCTTTTATTCCTTTTTCCTTTAATTGGAAATAGAAGGGGATATGCGCCCACGTGGAGCCATGATCTGTTAATCCTATTTTATCTTGCCCAAGCTCTTTTAATCTCTCAGCATATTGCTTAGGCGTTCCGTATCCATCTAAAAAAGAGTATGTAGTATGTACGTGAAGATTGGTAAATTCCATTTTATTTCCTAAAGTATTTTGAATATCTTACTACTGGTTCACGTTCTAATTGGCAGTAACCAAATAACTTATTGGCAGCATCAATATACGATTGAGTAAAAGAATTTGGAATTTGGAAATCGCCTTGCTGAAACATATTTAATTGCTGTAATTCTACAATCCTATTCACATCATAATTAGTGCCAAGTAAATTGTTAAGATAATTATTTACTTCACCAACTATTACATAATGGTCGCTATCCAAAGCCGCCATCCCACCTTCCCTTTTTTTAGCATTTAAAGCAGTGTTTCTTCTATGGAGAGTTGGATTGTTCATTTGCTTAGCCGGATAAAAGCCATATTTAGCAATAGTCCAAATGCTCATTTGCTCATCAAATAATCCTGTAATATCTCTTAAATCATTATGGATAAATCCTGCGAAATCTAATGGGAATATTTGCTCCATATTCCTAAATACCAATCCACGATCTCTCCATGGGAACCCACCCCAAAAAGGGATTATATCATCGCCTTGTTGAGAGCCGCCAAGAAAAGAAGAGCACCAGACAACTCCACATTGATCATTCAATAGTAGATAATCGATTGCCTGATCATATTTTTTAAAGCTCCCTTTTTTAAATAGGAAATCAGAATCAACACCAATAAAGAAATCAGAATGAAAATAATTATTCGATTCAATTATTGCGTCCGATATTATTCTTGAGAATTTAATCGGCTCTGGGTATTTATCAACTCCTACATGTATACAAGGCTCTGGGAATCCAATAGCATCATTCAACTCATTTTTTTCTTCAGTTGTATAGCCTTGAGAGTAGATAAAAACATTTAGATTGTATTTACTTTCTCCTATATTATCAAACAGACTTTTTACACATTGCTTCATCATGTCTAAATCTTTATATACTGGGATTATTATTGTTACATTAATTTTATCTTTCATCACCATCTCCTTTGATGGCATCTCTTTCTTTCCGGTCTTGTAATTTAGCAACATTTTCTTCTGCTATATCAACCATGAATAAATCAAAATTAATCGCTAAACTCATTAAGTCGACATAAATATTCATCAATGTATTACGAATATATTCAGCATAGGCAGTACGGACATAACCATGGGTGATTATATCATCCATATGCCTTAGTAAATATCCAGTATTATAGCCAAGAGATATCATTGTATGCTGGAGTGTTAATTTAGTAGTTTCAAGCTGCTGGAAATTATTACCAGCAACAAAGTTAAAATCAATCCCGAAAGCAGAAGCAATTTCTGACATGTACCAAAGTACATCTCCAATCTCCTTGCTAATAGCTTCAATTTTCTCTGGTGAATATTGGCAATTATCATCTCTGATAATCTTTTTATTTTTCCCCATTATTTCTCCAACTTCACTCATAATTCCGTTGGCTAAATAAATTAAATCATAATCATTATCTTTAGGATAGATGGCTGTTAATGAAGTGGCTTTTTGATATTCTCTCGGTGTCATTTTTTGCTCCTATTTTTTGAATAAGTTTCATATGCCAGTTCCTGACCTTCTCGATTTAATTCCCATACTTTAATTCCGCAAAATTCTTTTACAGCGCATTTATTAACTTTAACGCATGGAGCAGATATTCGGTCAGCCAGAACTGGGTGCAATTTAGTTCTAATTTCCTTAGCTATTCGCATCACTACATTCCGATATTCGTGCTGGGTATTCAAGCACAATCTCTGCTCAGTCATGTGGTATAGAGCATTTAGATTAATCGTCATGGTTATATCCGAATGGATATTCAAAGGTAATATTCCACGAGCATCTTCTGGATCAAATCCCTTTTCGATAAAATACTCATATTGATCTTGAATCTGTAACATTGCTACATGGAATTGAGCTTTTTTAAACTCATCTAAATTCGGGGGCATCGTATAGTGACCGCCTGTAGCAAATCCTTTTTTACTGACTACTCTTAAACTCTGGATTGAATAGGATGCCAGCCGTGTACGAGTTAGTTGCTGTTGGAAAGCTCGACTAACATTCTTAATCAGGAAAGTTAAAGATACATATTCGAGAGCCGTTCTGTGATAAGCTCTAAGAGCCTTATTCACGTGCCTAAGAATCTTAGTGTGATCTTTCCTATCTAAAGGCATTAAGTCATCAGACTCCCATGCTTCCACAGCCATAGCAATAGCATATAGCGGATCATCCGTATGGCTAAGCAAAGTTACACTTGGCTCTCTCTGGTCTGGTATTTTGTTATATTCAACCACGTTTGAACTCCTTAATTTGTTGATCGGTTTCATTTAAAATATGCTCAATTATAAAATCAGGATTCCATGAAGCAAACCTTCCAACCATATAAGCATCATAGTGATTTAATTGACGGAAAAGTTTATCCATTTTCTCCTTTTCTACCTTGTGGAATTTACCGATTTTCTGGATGAATGTAAAGCTTTCTTCCATCGGCTTATTAATACAATATTCATAAAAAATATTATTCTGCTCAATATGCCTTCGATAAAAAGGAATAAGTGGATCAGAGTAGTATTCTAATATAATTTCATTCTCAGGATGAAACTGATTATTCGGTAGGACTTTCACACCAACAGGGTAATACTGGATGAATATCTTATAACTTTGGAATAAATCATATCGTACTAATTTGCAGAATTTATGTAATGGAATTGTATTGATTAAATACCCATATTCAATTAAGAATTTTTCATTAGAATGTAAAATCTTTCCAGTTATCTCTTTAGAGTTTAAATCAATTCTTTCAACTTCCATATTTCCATATAGGTTAACATCGGAATAAAAAGCCTGAAGATTATAGTTGTATAATTCATCGAGCTTTTTCTTATGGGTGAATAATTCTACTGCACCATCTTTGTTATAAACCTTCTTAATATACTCAGCTTTAAAATCCCCACTACCAGAATGATACTTGGTGGTTAATGGCACTGGCTCCTCCATTGTTAGCTCATTCTTTTTATGGGAATATATCCGGTAATGTTTATTTTGGAATTGGTAGCCTGATTCTAATATAACCGGATTTAAATGTTTAAATTTCTGAGCAAAAGCAAGACCAGCTAAACCACCACCAAGAATAATATAATCAAATCGAGCTTTCATGAATTTCTCCTTGATCTCTTTTGCTTGAAATATTGCTCTTCTGATGGAGTCATCCCAGCCATAACTGACAAGCCACTATCCCTTAGAAATCTTTTCAACGGATTCTTTCTGTGAAAATGATGTCTTAATTCAGTTAATCTGGGATCATATTTAGGAGCAGTATGATTCATATCAAATGTAATAATTAAGCCCGAATAAGTCATTGTGGCTTGACCAAGTCCGACCATAGTCAATGGATCACGAAATCGAGTGATAAAGAAAATGGCGTCATACTGCGAGCAATCCGTTATTAAGGGATCATAGAAAAAAGCTTCTGTGAATTCGATTTCTTCATAATTTAGAATTGTTTTCAATGCATCTCCATCACTGATTTCAGACCAAGCTTCTTTTTTATTAATAATCAAAACATTACTTTTTTTCATCAGTATGCTCCTTAATTAATTCTTTGAAATAAATCCGGTTTAAATTCAGGTGGTCATTTTTAATCACCACATAAAACATAATAGCATAAATTGCGATGTCCCTTAAATAGTCCAGAACATTATCTGATGCCACGACATTTTTTTCGAATATTCCCACCAGCCATTTTTCCGCAAAATTTTCCAGTCTTGAAAAAGGTCTTTTTATTCCACCATAGAACATTTCAAGAATAGAAGTATTTTTATTTTGCGCCCATTTATTTCCTGAGTCTTTAGATTTCTTTTTGTGTAAATCGATCATGTTTAAAATCTCATTTTCGACATCCGGTAATAAGCCGAGCATAATTTTTTCAAACTGCTTGCTGTCTTTGTTCATCTTAAACTCCTTCAAGTCATTAGTTAAATTTTTAATTTGTTGGATCAGCCTAACTATTACAAAATAGTCTAAACCTTCATAGCATTTTACCGTTCCATCTTTGTGTTTTAGCATTAATGATTTTGCTGATTGGTACATTTTGTAGCCGTCAAACTCTAAAATTAATTTGTCTTCATCCATATAAATATTCCTTTTTATTTATAAATATACGAAAATCATATATTTTATCAATACCTTCTAAAAGCTCCAAATTCGGCTTCTAACAAACGATCGGTTTGCTCCATATAATTACACTCGGAACAAAAGAAAACATGGATTGCTGATACTACTGGGCAAAGTGGATCATTTTTGTTTATAGCCTTATACATCTTTTAATTATTCCCTTTTTGATATTTCGTATATTTTCTTGGTTTAGATTTCATGTTTTCTACCTGTAGGGAAATACACATAAAAATAAAAATCACTAAAGCTATTATCAATTCAGGCAAGCAAAAATCTTTTGGAGATAGAAAAAAAGCTCCAACATTCCAGATAGCAATTCCGAGAATAGTTCCCATTATTGAGATGTATAAAAAGAATTTAAGCATGGTCTATATCCTCAACTTTTTGTTCAAGCCTTAACCATTCGGCAACTTCTACTTTTCTTTTTCGATTGCCATTAGCATCATACCAATCAACTATGACTCTATTATTATCTGTAGCGGAAAGTCCAACAACTTTTCCCCGTGTAAATCCTGTACGTGATCTTAAAGAAACCATATCACCGACTCTCAAACCATCCCATCTATTTCGACTTTCATTAGCACTCATCTTTTCTCCATAATTAGGTTATTATAAATAGACAGGGCAAATGCCCTGCCTATTAAATTTACTACTTATTTGAATGTATCATCACTGTCTGCATCCGCCATAGCTTCAGCTTCAGCTTCCATTTCACCTTCATCATAATGAACATCGTAACCTTTTTCATTCATTAAATCAAAAATACTTTCCATGTATTCTACGATTGCTTCAGGAGCTTTACCAGATGGCTTAAAACGCATCTCATAATACGTTCCTTTTTCTCCTTTTACAAGCTCGGTGAATATCTCGTATTTGAAGTGCCATGGGTTAACTCTTTTCTGGTAGATTGAGTTGATCAATTTCTTTCCGGTAGGGAATGAAGTTTTCATGAAAGTTGCTATGATAGGATATTGATTTTCCACCGGAACATTAACCGGAATACAAACGATGTTCGCAACAGTGGAACATTCCTGTACATTTTCTTCTTTCTTTGTCTTCTCATTGTACTTTTTAGCCCACTGGCGATATTGGCAATTTAAACAACTGCCACCCGGATCACCATTACCAGTTTTGCCATCAGCCGACATGCATTTTACACCACCACCAGAATCGATTGGATGGTACATCAATCGGCTTTCTTTATACATAATCGGAACGATTTCCAGAGAGCCATCCTCACAAAGAATATCTTTGGAAATAGAATCAATTAAAATCCCTGCTTGGTATTTCATTGCTGATACTTCATCAGATAATGGCTGTACCAATTTAATTCTCGGCACCAGCATCATCTCTTCAGACAATGGAGCCAAGCCTTTTACTTCTTCAGCACCAGTCATAATTTTAAGATGAGAATAATCATCTTGTTTTACGATTTCTTTACCACTCATTTGTTTCTCCTTAGTTATTAGGTTGAATTAATTAGGTTGTTACTTCTTCTTTTTCTTCTTCTTTTTTCTCCTTTCTTTTATGGTTAAGTTGAATGGTGAAATTAGCATAGGCTTATTGGTGATAAGTTTTATTTCTTTAGTGCCATCACTAAAATTCTTAATATTTTCAACACCCAATTTTGAAAATATTATAGTTTTTTCACCATCCCAAACATACAACTTGTTATTTTCTAATAACACATCAGCTACTCTTGCCATCATGCAAACTCCACTTTGGTTTTTTTCCGGATATTTAATTTGGGCTCAGTATGGACTCCTATTCCATCAGGCAACTCATTTTCAATTTCATACATAGCCTTAACAGGAGCACTGTTAACTCTCTTCTGTACAAACTCGAATGACCCATTGGACATAACCCATTTCAGGAAAGCTTCAATGTCTTCAACTCCAGCATAGGTTTCTATTTTATAGGTCACTGAAGCAGTAGCTCCTGAAGCCTTATCAATCTCCAAATGTTCCATCTCTTCAAGCACGCCTTTTTCAATATTAGAATAAACTTCATTAAGTTGTTTAATCTGAGAATTTAGTCGAGCTTTTTCTACACGGATTTCTTGAAGCCTATCGATCCTTGCTCCAATCGGCTTATTCCGATCCATGGGCTCAGTGATAATGTCTACAACTTGATCTTCCATATTTTCTCCTTATATTTTATTGGTTTTGGGTGAATGATCCTGCACTTTATAGGTTTGCTTTTTAGCATCCCATAACAAGACGGTAACGTGCTGGAATTGTTCTCCCATAATAGTGCCGACTATATAAGTCATGATGCTCGATCCGGACAGCACAAGATAATCTGTATCAGTATTAAAATTATGCCTTGTTAGGGACTCTCTGATTCTGTACCTTAATCGGTCGAGTTCAAATAAATCCTGATCACCCTTCGTGATCATTATTATTTCATCTGAAAACTTTTTCGCTGGTCTTAAATCGTGCCCAGCCCAGTTGAGAAAAAATACTCTTTTCTTTGGCATGTTTACTCCTTTTCTAAATCTAATGTTTTAGTTTCAAATTTTATTCCGTGCTCTTGTAGTGCGGTAAAAAAGAATTTGGTAAATTGATCCACGTGAATAGGGCTGATAATATATTCACCACTATCCATTACAATCAAAGTATCCTTCCCACCTTCAGCAAGGCTGGCTTGCCTCCAAGTAGCTATTGAGCCTAATTGTATGTATTGTTTCACCACTTCCACTTTTTGCTCTGCGCTATCTATACCGAGAGCTTCCAAATTGCAATCAATTTCATCTTGGACTATAATCTTAGCAGGGATTTCCAGTGTAATTTGCCAATGCCATGCCATTTATTTCTCCTTCCAAATTCGATAAGTTTGGTACATAGGAAAGAATCCTACAAACCAGCTAAAAGCCATAATTATTAAATCTATTAAGTTGCTTGCCCATAGACCGGATAAACCCAATAAGCCGAGGCACCACCACTTGAAGAAGTGCCATCCGTCTTTATAAATAGCGATCCAGTGAAATGGATAAATAGTTCTATTGAAAATTTTAAAATGATAATTTCCTATCCAATATAAAACTGGGAACATTGGGCGATCATCTAAATCATCCCATTCTTTCCAAACATCATTATAAGTAAACCAATACTGGAATCGGGAAATATACATTAGGAATCGTAATTTTGTAAATGGCTTAATTTTCCAATCACCAAATTTAGATAAAACATTCCAAACCCATTTCTGTACCCAATTCTGATTATCGTTCCGGCAGTGATGAATTATTGTATCCATTATGTTATTAGAAAAACCTGATAAAAAAGCAAATAAGATCAAATATTTCATAGTGGTAACTCTCCTACCATAATTTGTTTTCCTTCCCAGTATAGCCGAGAAAAGTATCATATATAAAATAGGCTATAATAAATCCATTATAAAGCATTAAAAGTTCTTCAATCATATTCGTCCATACCTATATTCGTTAATGACTCTATGAAGTAGCATTTTATCCCAAGCCATCCTTTTATTTATAAAATCTACATGGGCGTTAGGAGCTTTTTTTGCACCGCTGGAATAGATTTCATCGAGCTTATTTTCCATTGCTCTTCTTTCCATCATTTGATTCTCTTTCTTTGATCCAATTCTTTGCTTCTTCGATCGTCTTGAATTCACTTTTCATTTCTCCCGTCTTTTTATTAGTTGCAAAAAACTTATCATAAATACTGTCAAAATCATTGCTGATAGCGATATATGGAACTATGTACCACTCTTCGATATCAAGCCATCTTTTAACAAGGTCATCCGAATCTTTTAAAACTGTTATCTTCATAGACTCTCCCTTATCCGGTTAATATCAAGCTTTACATTCATCTTTCTTTTGCTTAATAGGTTATCATATATATATTTCTCTATAAGCTTATTAATGATGAAATATTCAGTCATCGGGCTCATCTGACCAATCCTATTAATCCGGTCACGGCTTTGGAGATAGGATTCTAAATCCCAGTCAAGCTCCCACCTAATTATATTAGAGCAAAATTGGAGATTTAACCCATGGGCGTAAGATTTAGGATTCATTAAAAGGAATTGATAATCTCCATTCCTAAATGATTCTATTTTCTCCTGAACTTCTTTATCACCAGATGTTAAGTGGAGAACTTTATCACCTAAATGGTTGTTTAAAAATGACGCAGATTCTATAAAGTGGTTAAATAGCAAAGCTTGATCATCTCCAAGTTCTTCAATAATCTCATCCAGCACTTCCACTTTTCCGGTTTTAAATCTATGGGTCATATCATCCTCGTAAAATAGGAAACCAGATGACACCTGTCTCAATTTCATAAGCTGGGTCATAATAAAGTCTACTGTGTAAAGCTCTTCATCAATCTGGTATAAGCAATCATTTTTAATTTCCATGTATAAGGTTTCTTGCTCTTTTAGAAGGCTATATGTCCTAATCTCAGAAGTGATCGGGGGCAAATCAACGCAATCTCTTTTCTTATGCTGTACGGAAAATTTATTGATTTTATTTAGGATTATATCATATGTATCATCGTGCGGAATCCAAGAATATTCAAGCCATGGCGGCTGATAAAAATACCTATACCGGAATTTATAAAACTCAGCTTTAATTGATGTAGCTGTTATATCGAAAACAGACCAGCTAAGAAATCGCAATTGGGTAAATATATCCAGCAGGTTATTAGGGGCAATGGTTCCAGTCATTATAGCTCTATATCTCGGCTGGTTATCCTTAGAAGTTCTGCTCATTTGATTTCGAGCTAATGCTAAAATGGCTTGTGTTCTCTTGCTCTTAATATTCTTAATCTTAGTAGACTCGTCAAGGATTATATATTTCCAATCAATCTCATTTAACTCGTCATAGACTCTCCAGAAAGAATCATAATTTATTATGTTAAAAGACTTCACACCATCCTTTAAAGCCTTCTTTATTTTAGCCGTGCCCCCGACCAAAATTTGGATCGTATAATCTGGAAAGTATTCGCTTAATTGCTCCTTCCAAACCGACTCCATAATTGATTTGGGACAGATGATTAAAACCGGATCAACGAATAGCTGTTGTAACATATAAATCTGTACTAAAGTTTTGCCAGTGCCCGGCTGTGATAAATCAGCGAAATAAGGATGAGAGAATGGCAAGTCTAAAAATTTCTGGACAGTTTCTTGTTGGTGGGCGTAAAGATAATCATAGGAAAGTTGCTTCTTAATTTTCATCTTAAATCCTAATTAGTTAAATATTTATTTTCGAGCCTTTTTAAATATAAGGATAAAAAAGGAAAAGTAAAAAATTTTTTTTCGAGCCTTCTTTTTCGTATATTATACGGTCGGTTTTATCCTTATAAAAAAATATATTTTTCTTAGCACATTCAAAAGGGAGCTTGAAATGGCGCAAGGCACTTTTATCTCATTTTTTCATTCCGCTTTGGAACCAATACCAGAATCAAAATTAACTAATGAACAATACATAGAGTATATTAAAGAAGGAAAGTGGAAGTCCAAAGTTGAAGATTATCGAAATGGAAAAATACAGAAAAAATACCTTCCCTTAGTTACGCCATCGGGATTATTCAGTAAAAGAGATTTGAAGAATTTGATATCTGCTTCCGGTAGGATGGTTGCTGATGTTGATGCTAAGAGCAATCCAGGTTTAGATTTTGGAGCTTTGTTAGAACAACTTAAAAAAGACCCAACAGTGGAATGGGCTCATGTATCTGTATCCGGTCGTGGATTAGCCGTATGCCATTTAGTGCCGAGAAGCAAAGAGAAATTCGGCAATCACTTTTTAGCCTTAGAGAATTACTACCTTCACCGATATAATGTTATCATCGATCCAGCTTGTAAGGATATTACCAGAGCCAGATTTATCTCTTATGATCCAGAAGCATACTTCAATAAAACTGCCCAGCCATTTACCCAAATTGTAGAGGACAATAAAAACCCAGAGAAGTCTACAATTAAAGTAGACTTAACCAATAATGAAATAGACCAAGTAATACAAAAGATAATTGATGAAGAAATTGATATCACTACCGACTATGAAGTATGGGTGAAAATATGCTTTAGCCTTATAGCTAAATATAAAGATGAGGCTCGTGGTAGATTCCATAAGGTTTCGCAATTCTATCCTAATTATAATGAGATGAGTTGCGACAGACAATTTGATCAGTGCTTAGAGCATTATAATAAGACCAGAGATGACTCTGTTTCAATTAAGACTTTCCTTTATTATGCTAAAGAAGCAGGCATCCCGATTATCAATGAGAATTTAGAACAGGTCAAGGAAATAGCCGCAATATTCACGTCATTCAGTAGGGACAAAGAAGAGCTAAAAAGCCGATATAAGGATCAGGCAGAACTCGATGCAATTGATGAAGTTTACGACATGAGAAGAGCTGATAAAAATAACCTAATTAAATACACCAGACGAATAGACATTCTAAAGATTATAGTTGACCATTTATATGATGTAAAATTTAACGAAATCACCGAGACACTACTCGTGGAAGGTCAACCATTAAGGGATGAATTTCTGGATAAAATCCGGATGAATTTACTCGATTTTATGGGCTTGAAATTCGCAGCTGCGGATATACAATCTATATTTAATTCTGTTAAATTGACCAATCCATTTAATCCCTTTAAACGGTTTATCCAAACCCACCAGAATATCGATCTAAATGGTGTAGATTATTTCAAAGAAATTACAAGCTGTCTTGATGCTGATATGGAGCCTGATTTATTATACAAGTTTTTCAAATCATGGTATTTAGGTATGATATCTTCAATACACGGCACGCACTCGATTTTAGTTCTAATATTTTCCGGTGGGCAAGGAATAGGGAAAACTCAATTTTTTAGAAATCTTTTACCAGACGATTTACGAGAATATTTCACCACTAAAGGGATCGATAAAACAGACAAAGACGATTTAAGACTAATGACTGAAAAATTAATAATTCTTGATGATGAGTATACCGGAAAAACCAGACGTGAAGTAAAGGATTTTAAAGAGCTTGTTTCAAAAGATGAGATAACTTACAGACCACCATACGGCAGATATCCTATTATAAAGAAAAGGCTATGCGTATTTGCCGGCACCACTAACACCACTGAATTATTGGAAGACTTTACTGGAAATAGAAGGATCATTCCAATCCAAGTCAATGATATTGATTTACCTAAATTTGAGGCGATAGATAAAAATAAGCTTTTTATCCAAGCTTATAATGAATGGAGTAAAATCGGTAATGATTGGATGCTTAAAAAAGAAGATGTGAAAAATTTAAATGATGTTAGTGGTAGATTTAAGATTGATATCGCAGAAGAAGAACTTTTAAAAATATATACAGAACCAGCAGATATAAAAGAAGATGAATGCTACCTTGTTATTCCCAGTGTTTTATTAGGATATTTACAAACCAAAACTGGCGTCAGGCTAAATCCTAAACGATTACACGCCATTTTAAACTTCAAAGGCTATGATACGAAAACTAAGAAGTTGCGTGGTAAAGCTGGAAGGTTCATCCCGATTAATTTTGCTAATGATGAAGACTTCAAAGAATTTTTACAGACTATTAATGAAAGACCGCTGACAAATTACACTCCTATCGATAAATTACCGGATAAAGAAAAAGATGATGTATTTTAATAAAAATGGCTTGTCAGGATAGCCCTGATTCTACGATCTCGTGGTGGGCTATATAATAAGACTCGGAAAATTTGCGGCTCTTAGATGGCGAATTTGGAGCTCATGGATTTTAGATGTAAAAAAAGCCGGACAATGCCGGCTCTTTAATTAGGTAGATTTTATTTAAAAGAGTCATCTCCAGAATATTCAGATAAAAGAAAAACTATATCTTCAAGATTTGGATTAACATCACAATTTGGATCAATATAAAGCTGGGCAAACATTATTCCAAGATGGTAAATATTCATAATATTCACTCCATCAGATACGAGGCAATCAATTGCTATTTCACCACTAACATTAATCCGGTAGTAAGCACCTTTTACAATCTCTCCACCATGCAAATCCTTTAAAGGTAATTCTACGAGTTCAAAATCATTATCTTCCAAAATCATCTTCAGGCTCTTTTTGAATTCGCCTTTTTCTACTTCTAACATTGCTTGGAAATCTGTCATTTTGGTTCTCCTTTTAATTATTGCGTTCATTACAAATATAAGGAATAAATTAACAAAAGTAAAGTATTTTTTTATTTTTTTTAATTTTTTTGTAAAAAAAAAGCCGGACAATGCCGGCTCTTTAATTAGGTAGATTTTATAACAAATCTGCTGAATCAAACATATCAAATTCTTCATCTAAGCTATTGAGCTTTTTATATCCAGCCATCAATATTCCGAAAAATTCTCCATCATACTCAATAATATCTTCAGATGATACGCTTCGAATATTCAATTGGTGAAAATCGTTCTGACCTTGGATAAAAATTCTATCCAAAATATCTGATTTACTTCCGTAAGTGCAATCAGAAACATCTGGGATTTCTACTATTCTCATGTCATGTCTTTCCCTGTTTCCAAAAGCTCTCAAGTGAACTTTAATTTGTTGCTGTCTCATTTTGCTTCTCCTTAGTTATTGCGTTCATTACAAATATAAGGAATAAATTAACAAAAGTAAAGTATTTTTTTAATTTTTTGTTATTTTTTTTATAGCTCCTTTTATCCGGTTTAGGCTATCTGAAGTGGTGGTTACGCTGTTAAGTCCCTGCTGGAATCCCATAAGGTGCTGTGAGAGTAGGCGTGACGGGATTTCGAGTTGTGTCCGGTTTACGGGATGGTATCGGGAAGGGTAACGGATATGGTGGTGTTTTCTTTATACTTACGTATAGTTACGTTACTTTTATATATAAAGTATATATACTTATATAATTAAGGGTATGAAGTTAGTTAATACTAACTAACTAAAATAGGGTATTTTAGAGGGTAGATATATAAAAATATAGTTATATAGGGAAATTTGCCGTTACGCCGTTTAAAACTAATAAAAACAACACGTTATCCGACTTTCCTGCCGTTACCCCTGCCGTAACCTTTTTATACTGTTATTCTTATTTTTAGGAATCGTTCGCCCAAACGGTCGAGTTGGTTTTTTACTGGTTATTTAAGAATATTATATTTGGGCATCGTTAGGCGTAACCATCTTAAAAACCTAACGTAATTTTTTTTAAATTTTATTTATGGCATTTTATTCCTTATATTATAGTGTTTATAAAATCTTTTAAACCTACCTAATTATATCAATTTATCGGAGCAATACGATGGCTATGTCAGCAAGAAGAACATTATTTATAGAACGCTATTTAACTCATTTTCAACCATTAAAAGCCGCAGAAGAAGCAGGTGTAAAACCGAATAAAGCTCCAGAGTTTGTTGTTAAGACTTTAGATAGCGAAGAAGTCCAGAATTTTATAGCTGAAAAAATCATTTCAGCAGAACTTAATCTGGACAAGGATTATGTACTAACATATCTTGATAGAATAAACCGGATGTGTCTTGGTGAGATTCCAGTAAGAACAGAAACAAATGAAGATGGCGTTGAACAAGATATTTTCGAGTTCAGACCTGCCGTGTCATTAAGGGCTGTTGAATTGGTGGGTAAACATTTGGCTATGTTCACGGAAAAAGTTATGATAGAAGACAAGACGAATGAGAAGTTTATTGATAAATTAATGGGTGAAATGCCTGTTACTGATTTGAGAGAATTGGCGTATAATTAATGGATTTAGTAACTCAGGAAATACAAAAAGCTTATTTAAAGAAGCATGCTAAGATAGCATTGGCTCGGCTTTCTTTCTATGATTACTGCCGCATAATCGATCCGGATGGTTATGTAAATGATGATCGATATCTGGAAGAGTATTGTGATATATTGAATAATTTCTATTACGGTAATTTATTAAAGCCTGATGGAAAGCCATATAAAAAGCTAATGATTAATCTGCCGCCTCAGCATAAAAAGACTCGTACAATGATACATTTCTGTACTTGGGTGCTTGGAAGGAATAGGCAAGAAAGAATTATTACAGCTTCATACAATGATCGTATTGCTTTTGATTTCTCTAAGTATTCGAGAGATGAAATTGAGATGGATAAAATAGATCCATCAGTTACAGTTTATCGTGATATTTTTCCGAATAGCCGATTGAAGAGAGGGAGCAGTGCTCTGGATAAATGGGCTTTAGAAGGAGAACATTTTAATTATCTTGGTGCTGGTATTGGTGGTTCTATTACTTCTAAGGGAGCAACATTACAAATAGTGGATGATCCGATAAAAGGCGCATTTGAAGCTATGAATGAAAATCTCTTAGAAAAGATTTGGCTATGGTATACCGGAACTTTCATGTCCAGAGTATCAGCCCAGTTTGGAGAGCCGTTAGAAATTATCCTAATGACTCGATGGGCTAAGAAGGATTTATGTGGAAGGATTTTGGACTCTGATGATGCCGATAATTGGTACCAATTTCTCAGAGAAGTTTACGACAAAGAAAAAGATGAGATGCTTTCTCCAACTACTCTTAATAAAGGCAGATATGATCATATAAAGAAAACTATTCCAGCCCATATTTTCCAAGCTAATTACCATCAAAAGACTATGGATTTGGTTGGCTCTTTATATAAGAATTTTAAGACCTATGATGAATTGCCTAAGGATGTAAAGGGTAATTTATTATTTTCAGAGATTAAGGCGTATGTTGATACTGCTGATACAGGAGAGGATTGGCTATGCGCTATTGCCTATGGTGTATATTTGGGTTATGCTTATGTGCTTGATATATATTTTACTGATGCCGCTATGGAAGAAACTGAGCCAAAGACTGCTGACATGCTCTACCATAATGGAGTTAAACATTGTAAGATTGAAAGCAATAATGGTGGTCGTGGTTTTGCTCGTAATGTTAAAACAAAATTATGGCAGAAATTCGAATCAAGAACACCTGTTATTAAATGGTTCCATCAATCTAAGAATAAAAGGGCAAGAATATTAACTAATGCTACCAGCGTTGAAGAACTGTTATTATTCCCTAAAGGGTGGGAGTCTATGTATCCCGATTTTCACGGAGCTATGATATCATATCAGAAATTAGAAATAAAAGACCAGCACGATGATGCTCCTGATTGTTGTACTGGTATTATTGAAGATATAACTAAGTTCCAAGGCAATATTGAAGCAGTGCCTAATATTTTATAAAGGAGTTTGAAATGTCTAATAAAGTTGATAATTTGGATGATAATTACAGAAGGAACGATGCCAAGACAGAGCAGTATGCAAAGGCTTATATCGATCCATACGAAAAGCACTTGGCTGTTATCAAGCAGATGGAGTCTATGGCTAAGAGTCCGACCAGCAAGATAATTTCCGATTTAATAAATGACCATATATTCCAATCCCAATTCTATAAGCTCTTATATGACGAATACAGGGGCAAGCTCCCGATAGAAGAAAAGACAATTGCTTTTGATCCTGATAATAATAAACCAAATAATAAAATGATCAATGATTATCGTGGCGAAATAACAAAACAGCATTTCTCTTATTCCTTTGGCAATCCAATTACTTATGTCAATGACGAGTCCCGATATAATGCTACGGAATATGAAAAAGTTGATATGGCTATGACTGATTTTAATGCTATGAATAAGATGCGGTCACTCGATATGAAGACAGCAAAATTTATGGGTATTTGCGGCACTTCTTCTCGGCTATTATATGTAGATGTTGATAAGAATTTAAGAGCCCAGCATGTTAGCCCATGGGAAACTATTTTCATTAGGGATAAGGCTATTGATGAAGTTGTTTATGCTATGCGCTATTTTCCTATGAAGGTTTATTATGGAGATGAGCAACTTGAAACTCGGTATTACGTGGAATGGTATGATCGAGAAAAGGTATATTATTTTCAGGAAACTAAGAAGAAAGATTTTGCTCCAGTGGCAGGATCGAATGGCAAATCAGAAGAGTATCACAACTTTAAATCCGTACCATTAATTGAATTTAAAAATAATGATGAAAGGCTTGGTGATTTCAATCTCGTTAGAGCTTTGATTGATGGATATGATCATACGGTTTCTTGCTCTCAGGACGAAATAGACCAGTTCAGAAATGCTTATTTAATATTCGAGAATTTAGGAGTTGATACAGATACACTAAATAAATTAAGAGCTCAAGGCGCATTATCTATTGGTGAAGGTGGGAAAGTCTATTGGCTTGTTAAAGAGATAAATGATCAGTTTTTCGAGAATCACAAAAAGACTCTACAGGAGAATGTATATAAATTTTCCGGTACAGTGGATATGTCTGATGAGAAGTTCTCAGGAGCAGGTCAATCCGGTGAGAGTAGAAAGTGGAAGCTTAAATCAATAGTGGATCGGGCTATAATAAAACAGGGTCAATTTGAAGAGTCTATATATGACCAGTATGAGTGTATACAGACCTATTGGAATTTAATCGGTATACCATTTAATGTATTAAATTTATCTATTGGATTTACACCCAATATTCCGGTAGACTCTAAATATGAAGCTGAAACTTCTAATATTTTAAAAGGTCTGGTATCAGAAAAAACTCGTTTAAGCAGGTTGAGTTTTATAGCTGATCCAGATGAAGAAATAAGAGCCATGGAAGATGAGCAAGAGTTGATTCAAATACCGGATGACGATGATGACAAAACAGATGGTGATGATGAAGGTAATGAATAATGCCATCAATCAAAAAGATAAATAGTAATTTAAAGAAGTCTAATAGAATTATATATAATTCTTGGAAATCTGGTACCACTAAGGATATAAGGATATTGGGCACTTATTACTATGATTCATATAAGCAAGTAGACCGGATATTGGCTGATATGTATAAGAAATTTGGTGACAATGTTTCTAATGCCGATATGATGAAATATAATCGGCTTACAAAAGTCCATGCTCAACTGGAAGAGATTCTAAAGGATTTAGGAATAATAAACCAAAAGATTATGACTGGGAATATCTATACAACCTTTGATGAGACCTTTTATAAAAAGACTTATACATATGATAGCATATTAACTAAGAGTATAAACTTTGGATTATTAACTAAGGAAACAATTGATGCTTCGATTAATCAGAGCTTGGGTCTGGTCAACTGGAAGCTCCATTTAAAGGAATTAAACCAGAAGAGTATAATGCAAGCAAATACGGCTATCAAGGCATCATTATCTAATGGGCTAATACAAGGGCACGGATATGCTAAGACAGCTCGATCAATAAAAGATAATTTCAATTCATCCTTTAAGCAAATCCAGAGAGTAATTTGGACAGAGTCTAATCGGTCGAGAAGCATATCATCATTGGAAGCTTTTAATAATTTACCAGATGATACAATGGAGAAATTCTGGATTTCTACTTTGGATACAAAGACAAGACCGCACCATCAATCAATGGATTCAAAATTCGCTGATAAAGAAGGTCTGTTCCATTTACCGGATGGAACTATTTGTGATGCCCCAGGATTATCAGGAGTAGCAAAACACGACATTCATTGCCGGTGTGATTTTGGAGTGGCGATAGATGGTGAATTGCCTGATAAAAGACGGGATCAACTGAATGATGAAAATATAAGCTTTACCAATTATGATGATTGGTATAAGGAAAAAGTCAAATCAAAGAAATAAGGAGAAATCATGGAAGTTGATTTTGAAACTATTCTAAAGATTGATGGCAATGAAGCATTCAGGAATGAGATAAAAGTAAGTGATACAAGGAAATCAATCATCAAAGAAGCAATCTTGGCTGCTATCAAAAAATGTGGTCATGAATGTACTACTGAAATAGTACGAAAGATTGATGAGTATGTTGCGCCGTAAGAAATAATAAAAAAGTAGATTTTAGATTTTTTATTCCTTATATTAATAGTGTTCTTAAAAAAGACAAATTTAATATTTAAAAACCTACCTAACAAATAACTAATACTTAATAATTTTCCATTTTGAATCGTGCTTTAGCAGGAGAATGAATGGGAGCAGATCGCACCTTGGCAATGACTCGGTGGGATAAAACACTAAAGGAGATGGAAATGACCATTCAAGAGATTTTAACAGCAATCAACAGCTTATCTGATGCGGATAAGAAATCATTGTCAGCAGAATTGCTGAAGCTATTTCCGAATTTGGGAACAGCTACGGTGAAGGCTGAGGATGTAGCGACTTATTTGGAGTCGGATGACGGAAAGAAATTGATTCAATCTAAAATTGATGCCGGTATCACTACTGGTGTTAATACTTTTCGTGATAACAACTTTAAGAAAGAAGTTGACAAAGCAGTTGAAGAAAAAATCAAAGAATTAAATCCTGACGAAACACCTGAGCAAAAAGAAAACAGGGAGAATCGAAGAAGGATTGAAGAGCTTGAAGCAACTAATAAAAGGAATGAGCTGAAGAATACTGCCATGATGCTTATTTCCGAGAAAAAGTTGCCTTTTACCAATATTATTGACAATCTTTTAGGCAAGGATATTGATGGTACTAAAAATATTATCAATGGGCTTGCTGATGTATTCGAGAGTGAAGTCAATAAGAGAGTAAAAGAAAAGCTTGAAGGCAGAACTGTTGATCTCGGTGATGGCGAAGGAGAGCCTGATTGGAATTTAAAGAATCCTTGGTCACGTGAACATTTTCATCTCGGCAATCAGGGCAAAGTTTTAAAATCAAACCCAGAGCTTGCCGCTAAATTGAAGAAGGCAGCTGGGTATTAAATCGCTTATTTAATTAAAGGAGTTCAAAATGACTCATGTTGCTGATGTTGTTATTCCTGAAGTGTTTAATCCTTACGTGCTTCAGAGAACAACTGAATTAATGAATTTTTATATGGGTGGTATAATTTCTACCAGCCCTGAAATCGATAATCGTATTGGCTCAACCGCCAATGCCGGTGGAAAGCTTGTTTCAATGCCGTTTTGGAATGATCTGACTGGCGATGATGAAGTGCTGTCTGATACTTCACCATTAACGCCTGCCGGTGTAACTTCTGGTACAGACAAAGCCGCATTGCTGACTCGTGGTCGGGCATGGACGGTTAATGATCTTGCCGCTGATCTTGCCGGTGATGATCCTATGATAATGATTGCAGATCGTGTAGCGGATTATAAAGCTCGCAGACTTCAGGCGGCATTAATCGCTACTTTAACTGGTGTAATTGCTGATAATGTTGCTAATGATTCTGGTGATATGGTTTACGATGCTTCTATAGCAACCCAGTCGTCTGTTGCTGATGCTAATATCATCAATTCTACCAATGTTATTAAGGCAGCTGCTACAATGGGTGATGCCGCTTCAAAGCTGTCCGGAATCGCAATGCATTCGGCTGTATTTACAAATCTCCAGCAAACGAATCAGATTTTGTGGGTTGATAT
>Ga0180438_10001552_pt1 | contig 40656 bp, 30 predicted proteins | sample SS_ome_12_FD_132455 | JGI IMG/M metagenome (GOLD analysis project Ga0180438, IMG submission 132455) | Hypersaline lake sediment archaeal communities from the Salton Sea, California, USA - SS_3_D_2 metaG | ecosystem: Environmental > Aquatic > Non-marine Saline and Alkaline > Hypersaline >... | reverse complement strand
GCGGCGTCGACGACCTGCGCCGCGGCCGACCCGGCCGGCACGACGTTCTCGATGAGGAAGGTCAACAGCGTCGCCGCCGCGCAGCAACTGACCAGGGCCGCGTACAGCAGGTCCAGCCGCTGCCGCCCGAACTTCCAGTAGATCACGTAGAACAGCAGCGCCACCGAGGCCATCACCCCGAAGGCCGCCAGCTCGTGCACCGTGAACGTGTTGAGGTAGAGCATGTCGGTCCCCGTCCAGTTCGGCTATTCGGCGGCCGTCAGCACCAGGGCCGCCTTCTCGCCTCGGCCGTTGGAGAGCCCCTTGTAGAGGAAGGCTCGCGAGGTCAGCGCCGCGTGCTTCCGGCGCGGCTCGATCACAAAGCGATATTCCCCGCCCGGCAGCGGGTTGTACCAGCGCACTTCGTATTCGCCCATGCCGCCGGCCAGCCGGCGGAGATAGCGGACCTCCAGGTCGTATCCGTCGTCGTGGATCGGCTCGCCCTTCACCCGCATCAGCCCCCAGCAGCCGTCCCTGCTGACCTCCACCCGGCTCAGCGGGCGGTGGAAGTCGATCAGGCTGGGGCCGACGTCCCGCCAGCGGAAGCAGACGTAGTCTTCCTGGTGTTCGGTCCTCGCGGGCACGACGGTCGGCTGCGCCAACGCCCCGCGCCGGCCCGTGGCGGGGCGAGGCTCGGGGTAGAAGGTGTTGACCTTCAGCCGGTATCTCCACTGCGGCCTCAGCTCGTGCACCTCGCCCCGCGCCAGCAGGTCGCGCGTCAGCAGCCCGAGCTGGGCCGCCAGGTACGGCGTGGTGTATCGGCCGTACAGCGTGTGCCCGCCCTCGTAGTTCTGGCAGGCATACTCCTCCGGCGTCGTCGCATAGCCGAAGTAGCCGTTGGCGTTGCCGGCCACCCACACGTGCCGGATGGCGCCCGTGCCGGCCTCGACGAACTCCCGCTTGACCCGCCCGGCGATGCGCCGGCCCGACTCGGCCGTCACCTCGAACGGCAGGGGGAGAATCACCGTCTCGCCGATCCGGATCAACTGGAACATCACCGTGTCGGGAAAGCTGCTCTTCGGCTCGATCAGCGGCTGAAGGAACGACCCGAAGTGCCTCTTGTTGCCCTGGCAGCCGTTCTTGAAGAACCACCAGCGGCGCGCCATGACGTTGCCCCCCTTCAGGAACGGGACGGCCGCCAGCCACGGCGCCCGCCGCTCGTAGGCGCCCGCCACCAGGCTGTTGCCGACCACGGCATCCCGGCACAGCTTGACGTCCTCCACGACGTTGTTCTCGCGAATGTTGAGTTCGCGCAGGGCCGCGCCGACGACGAAGTCGCCGGTCAACTCGTCCCCGAGCTGCTCGAACAGGCTGACGGCCTCCCGGCCGATGCCCTGCCCGACCCCCTTCGCCTCCTTCCAGTTGACCGGGAAGTGGCCGAAGACGTTGTCCCCGCGGTCCGGCACGGCTGGGGCCATGTCGCCCTGGGTGCCCGCGGTCAGGGCGTGGACGACCGCCCAGGACGTGCCGTGCCCGCGCCGCACGGCCCACTCCAGGTCCTTCTGCGCGTAGGCGAACAGATCGGCATTGTACACGTCCACGAGCGGCGTCAGGGCGGTGGCGTGCGCGGAGAAGGTGGAGAACGCCGCCAACGGCTTGAATTGCCCGCCATCGTCCTGCACGTCGACCCGGACCATGCACAAGGCCGGGTTCACCGCCTTGAAGACGGCCTGCGGGTCGTCGGGGTCGATGGGGCCGACGTTCTCGTTGCGGACGTAGGAGCTCAGCGACCGGTTGCGGTTGTAGCCGTGGATGTCCTTGCTGCCGGTGGCGATCCTCGCCGGGCGGCGGGTCTGATAGGCCTCCAGTATGCCCTGGGTGATCCGCCGCGCGGCAAACTCGAGGAAGGCCCTCTCCAGCCATTTGCCGCTCGACATGTGCTTGTTGTAGAAGTCGTTGTCGAAGAAGTTGACGGGCGCCGAGTGGCTGTGCGACGCCGTGACCGCGATGTCGCCGGGCCTCAGGCCCGTTGTTTCCGCGACCGCCTCGGCCACCTTGTGATGCAGCAGCAGCGATCCGGCGGTCAGATCGGTCTGCACCAACGCGACGGAATGGCCCTTGCCGTCGTTCACGTACACTGCCCGGGCCTTGATCCGCGTACGGAAGCCCCGGCCCTTGTTGGCCAGAATCGAGTATCCCCCCATCGGCATGCCGGGAGGCGGGGTGATGTCGATGCAGACCGCACCGGCCGTCGGCGGTCCGCCCGGCGGCGGGCCTGCGGGGCCGGGCTGGCAGATGGTGATCTCCTCCACGGCTGCGCACCCGACCGCACTGAGAGCAGACGCCAGCAGCAGTATGAACGCGCGCATCGTCGCCGCCCTTATCGCCGTTGTCGGGCACTGCACGCCGAACCGCGATCGTGGTCAGGCACGGCCCTCGCGGTCCACTGTATCGTGCCACCGGCGAGACTGTCAAAGGCGCTTCCCGCGGGAGGCGGGAGGCGGCCGTGCGCCGGCGGAGCATGCTCACCCGCTTCGCTGCGCTGCCGGGGAGAGCATGGCACGCGGAAGCCGGCAGATGACGGGCCGCTAGCCGGGCGGCTGGGGCGAGTGGCGGAGGCCCTCGAGCTTCGTGCCGTCGGGCCTGGTGATGCGCAGGCAGAACTGCCACGGGCCGCTGATCTGGACGACCTTCAGCATCAGGGCATTCCAGCCCTCGTTCAGCTCGACGGGCAGCTTGTGCTCGCCGGGCACGGCCGCGCCGCCGGTGGCGTCGGAGTGGACGAGCTTGCCGTTGAGCCACACCTTGCTGCCGTCGTCGGTGCCGAACTCCAGCCGCGCCGGCTGCCGACGGCCGCTGTGGACCCACGTGCGGACGTAGCACGACCGGTTCGCGCCGCCCACCACGACGTGAAGGTCGAACATCCAGGGACGCTTGCCCTTGCTCGGGGGCAGCGGGCTCCACTTGACGCCCTTCGCGCCGGACTTCTCGGGCGCGAACGCCGCCGCGAAGACGTCCCGGACCGACTCGCCCTCCACCGGGTACGGGCCGGAGATCTGCCAGGCCATCGCGTAATCGCTGATCGCATCGATCTGCGCCAGCAGCCCCTTTGCCTGCTTGCGAACCGCCGCGCTGCCGGCGTCGGTCGCCAGCTTCTTCGCGGCGGCTTGCGCCTCGGCCCTCGCCGAGCCCACGATCGCCGTGGCGATCTGCATCATCGACAGCCCGGCCTCGGCCCTGACCTCCGCATCGGCCAGCAGCGGCTCGACGAGCTTCAACGCCCCCGGGTCGGCCACGCCCGCCAGGCCGCCCAGGATCAGCCGCTTGTCCCTCGCCCCGCGGGCCTGCCCGGCCAGCCTGGCGTAGGCCCGGAGCCTCTCCGCCGCCGGCCGGCCCCCGAGGCTCAACAGACGCACGCAGCCGCGAAGCGCCAGCACGCGATGCGCCTCCCCCTCGGCCCTGCCGAACAGCTCCAGCAGCGCCGGCAGGGCTCGCTCGTCGGGCCAGGCCGCCAACACACGGACCGCCGTGTCGCGCACGGGCGGCGCGGCGTCCTTCATCGCGGCCGTGACGGCCTCGAAGGCCTCCGCCCCGCCGAGGGCCCCCACCACGCGCAGCAGCGAGCATCTCGCCGGTGTCGCGGAGGCCGTCTTCAGGGCCCCCAACGCCGCCTCAGCTCGCTTCGGCCCGTCCTCGATCTTCCCGGACACGAGCAGCACGGCCCGCTCGGCCTCGCTCCGGCCGGCGTCGCCCTCGAGCTTGACCAGCAGCTCCACCAACGCCGGCAGGTCCTTCGGCCCGGCGAGCAGGCCGAGCGCCTTCAGCGCCGCCGACCGGACGCCCTCGTCCGGACCTCGGGCCTGCTCGATCAGCTCGCCCACCGCGCCGGCGGCCGTCCGGTCGGCCAGCACGGCGATCAACTCCCCGCGCAGGGAGGGCGAGACGGCCCCCATCCCGCCGACGATGGCTGCGTCGACGCCCTCTGCCCGCAGCCCGCGCAGGCTCGCCGCCGCCGCCGCCTTCTCCGCGTCGCTCTGCCCGTCGGAGAGGGCCTTGCACAGCAGCTCCACACACGTCGCGTCGCCGATCACACCGAGCGCCTTCACCGCCGCCGCCCGGACGCCGGCGTCGCGCCCGCCGGCCGCCTTCACGATCGCCGGCCGAGCCCCGGACCCGCCGCGACGGGCCAGCGCGCCGATCAGCAGCACCCGGGCGTCGGGAGGCAGGTCGGGCAGCTCGGCCGCAAACCGCTCGGCCACCTTCGCCCCCCGCAGCGCCGCGATGCCGGCGATGGCGACGGCGCGGAGCGCGGCGTCCTTGTCGGCCAGGGCCTGCACGATCTGCCGCGCCGCCCCGTCCGGGTCGGCCTCGAGCAGCCGCCCGAATGCGCCCAGGCGGACATGCTCCGGCCAGCGCGGGCGGCGAAGCTCGCGGTAGATCGCGGCCGCCTCGCTCTGCCGTCCCCGTCGCAGAAGCTGCCCGGCCGCAACGAGCGAGGCATCCGCCACCGCCGGCCGCAACGAACGGCCGGCTCCCGCGCGGAGCTTGCCCAGCGCGCCGACGGCCTCGGGGGTGGCGATCCGCCCCAGCGCGGCGACGGCCGCCTTCGCGACGTTCACGTCCGAACCGTTCGCTCGCCTCGCCAGCGCCTCGACCGCCTCGGCGTCGCCCCGCGCCCCGACGGAGGCGATCACACCGACCAGCAGCTCGCCCTTCAGCCTCGCCAAGGCGCCGCGGAGCGCTTCGTCGACCGATCGATGGGGAATCGGCTCGAGGGCGTATCGGGCCATGTGCGAGAGCTTCTCGTCGCTCAGCAGGCCGGCCAGGACGGGCACGGCACGCTCGTCGGCCACGGCGGCCAGCCGGCGGCAGGCGTCGAACTTCTTCTCCAGCGCCGCGTCGGACCGCAGCACCGCGATCGCCTCGTCGGCCCGCTGCCGGGCGGAAGGCTCGGCCTCCGCGCCATACGATCGGCCCGTCAGGCTCGCGGCGAGGGCCACAACGAGGGCCAGCGCGAGTCCAGCCGTGCATGTCAGCTTTACAGGAAGGGTCGGAAACATCGTATGGGCTCTCTTTCTAAGCGGGGCTGTTGCCGTCAATCGTCCTCGTCCTCGGCCTCGTCCTCGTACTCGGCCGTTTCTTCCTCTGCGACCTCTGTGCCTCTGTGGTAATCCGTCGCGGTCAGATCCGCCAAGGCTGGCGGATCGCGCGGGACCGCATGCGGTTGGCCTCGGCGTCCCCGATGAACTGCTCCTTCACCGGGTCCCACTTCAGGTCGCGTTTCAGGGCCAGGCAGATGTTGATCGCGTGGCACGTGGTCATCGACCGGTGCATCGCCTCCGGGTTCGCGATCGGCTGCCGGCGGCTCTTGACGCACGTCAGAAAGTCGCGCCAGTGGTTCAGCGGGCGCTGCGTCCTGGCGGCATACTCGGTCATGACCTTCTTGTACTCGCCCAGCAGCTTCGGATTCGACAGGTCGGCCCTGGAGTAGCCGTCGGCCACCGACGCCCACCCTTCGCTGCCCTCGAACCGCACGCCGCAGCTTCCCCGCCAGCCGCCGAACTCCAGCACGAGCTTGACGCCGTCGGCGAACCGCGTGACCATCCCCGCCCCGGAGCTGTTGCCCGGGTAGACGTACTCGACCGGGGACGTGTTCAGCGTCTTGGTGGCCATCTGGCACTGGATGAAGGTGTGGCTGCCCCATCCGGCCACCCCGGCGGCCAGGTCCCAGTAGATGCCCCACGCCCCGCACCCGCCGAGGTACCCCGGATGGTAGGGCCGCCACGGTACGGGGCCCAGCCACAGGTCCCAGTCCAGCTCGCCCTTCGGCGGCTCGGGCTTGGCGGGCAGCCAGTCGTTCTTCGTCACGTCCTGCACGCGAGGCCACATGTGGGCCCGCACGGTGTGCAGCTTGCCCAGCCGCCCGTTGCGCGCCAGCTCCGTGGGGAAGATGAAGTTCGCCTCGCTCAGCCGCTGCGCGCCGGTCTGGAAGACGCGCCCGTACTGCCCGGCCGTCTCCACTACGGCCCGGCCTTCCGCGACGGTCATCGAGCCGGGCTTCTCGCAGTAGACGTCGTTGCCCGCCTTCATCGCCAGGATCGCCGCCAGCGAGTGCCACCGGTCGCCGGTGGCGATGAGCATCGCGTCGGTGTCCGTCCGCTCGGCGAGCAGCTCGCGCATGTCGACGTACGTCTTGCAGTCGGTGTTGCCGTACGTCGCGTCCACCGCCTTCTTCGCGCCGCGGCGGCGATTGCCTCGCACGTCGCAGACGGCCACGACCTGCACGTCGCCCTGGTGCAGGAACCACCGCAGGTCGCCGCTGCCCCGACCGCCCAGTCCGATCCCGCCCATGACGATCCGCTCGCTGGCCGCCGGTCGGCCGGCCGCGCCCAAGGCCGTCGACGTCAGCACGTACGGCGCCGCCAGCAGCCCCCCGGCCGCTGCGCCACGCTTCAGAAAACGCCGCCGACTGATCGCACTGCCGCTGCTTCGCTTCATCGGTCCTCTCCTGACAAGGTTGTGCACCCTTCGAGTATGCGCGCGACGCGACCGAATGTCATGCAGAGATTGCCCACAAAGCCTACGGACAGCTACTTGTTTCGTCGGCAGCAAACAGGTAACCGTTTGTATTCTCAAGCGAACCCGAAGGTCTCGTTCATTACTCGGGCGATCCCGAGCGGTTGCCCGACCGAGAGAGAGAGGCGCGACATGCCCGAGAAGATCACCCGCCGCCGATTCGTTCGAAGGGTCGCCGGCGCCGCGGCGGCCGTGCCTGCCGCCGTTCACTGTGCCGCCGCGCCGAAGCGCAAGGGCGGGATCAACGTGCTGTTCCTGATGACCGACGAGCAGCACTACCGATCGCTGTCGATCACGGGCAATCGGTACGTGCAGACGCCGAACATGGACCGCATCGCGCGGGAGGGCGTGCTGTTCGACAGCGCCACGTGCGTGACGCCCTACTGCTCGCCGTCGCGGGCGTCGATCGTCACGGGCGTCTATCCGCACCGGCACCGGATCCTGATGAACGTCAGCCCGCGCCGCAGCCGGCAGGCGCCGCTGAGCCCCAGGGCCTTCCCCAACACGGAGAATCTGCTGCACGCGAAGGGCTACGCGACGCGGCACCGCGGCAAGTGGCACCTCGGCGACAAGGGCGATTTCGGGTGCTACGAGTCGTTCGCCTACGCCGCGCGAACCGGCAAGGCTTACAAGGATCTGCTGGCCGAGCGCCTGCCGGCCGGACAGTTCGCCGACGACAAGGACCCGGGCCGCTACCTGGGCCGGCCCGTGCGGAAGATCCCCGCCGTCACCAAGGGATGGCGGACGTTCAACGACCTGCCGAACAATCGGCTGGGCTATATCGCGACGATCGGGCGGACGGTGATCCCGCCGAAGCTGCTGCCCGAGACGCAGATCACCAACCAAGTCATCGAGCTGATCGACCAGTGCGCGGGCGGGAGCTTCATGATCACCGCCTCGTGGAGCCCGCCGCACGATCTGTGGGTCATCCCCGAACCGTACTACTCGATGGTCGACCGCGCGAAGGTCCGCCTCCGGGGCACGACGAAGCTGCCGCCCTGGGACCAGCGCGGCCCCAGCAAGCGGCTGGGCGGGATCATGGGGCCCGAGGGCGTCCGGGAGTACACGGCGATCTACCACGGCATGGTCAAGTACATCGACGACGAGGTCGGGCGTGTGCTGAAGAAGCTCGACGATCTCGGCCTGGCCGACAACACGCTGGTGATCTTCACGAGCGATCACGGCGACATGGCCGGCGCGCACGGGTGCATCGGCAAGAGCATCACGGGCTTCTTCGACGACTTGGTGCGGATCCCTCTGGCGATGCGCCTGCCCGGCCGCATCAAGCCCGGCACGGTCGTCAAGCAGCCGGTCAGCCAGATCGACCTGATGCCGACGATCCTCGACTATCTCGGCCTGCCGATCCCGAAGGGCATCCACGGGCGGTCGATGCGCCCGCTGATCGAGGGCCGACCCGTCCCGTGGCGCGATCACGCCTTCTGCCAGCGCGCCGATCGGCTGCGGATGATCCGCACGGAGCGCCACAAGTACGTCCGCAGCGTCGACGGCCGGATCGTCGCCCTGTACGACCTGAAAGCCGATCCGGACGAAGACCGCAACCTCGCAGGCGAGAAGGCCCATGCCGCCACGCTGCGCAAGATGCACGCCCGCCTGCTCGAGGTGATGACCGCCGACGGCGACCCGCTGGCCGGGAAGATGTCCGCCGCTACGGAGGCGTGATCTCGCCGTCGAGGTCCCACAGCTCCTCCCAGCTCTGGCCGTCCTTCCAGAGGAACACCTGCCCCTTGATGAGGCGGCAGTTCCTGTCGATGCCCGCAATCGCCGTCATCTCCTCCTCCGTTAACGGCTGGCCGACGGTGCACCGGAGGTTGCCCAGGTACTCGCTGCGGTGGACGGAGAACGGGATCGGCACCTGCCCGCGCTGGACGGCCCACTTGACGCAGACCACGGCCGGGTGGACGCCCAGCCGCTTGGCGATGGCGACGATGACGGGGTCCTCGATGTCTACCGTGTCGGCCTCCGTCTTGTCGCGGTCCGGGCGCGTCGGCGAGCCGATCGGGCAGAAGCCGACCGGCACGATGCCGCTGCCCGTGACGAACCGGAACAGCTCCGGCTGCTGGAAGTGCGGGTGCAGCTCCATCTCGTTGACGGCCGGTTGGATCGCGGCGTCGCGAAGCAGCAGCTTCAGCTTCGGCGCGGTCATGTTGCTCGTGCCGATGTGGCGGACCAGGCCTCGCTCGACGAGTTGCTCCATCTGCCGCCACGTGGTCATGAAGCTCTCGTGGACGTACGGCCTGGCGTCGGGGCTGCGCGAGTCGACGTCGCAGCCGGGCGGGTGGTAGTTCGGGAACGGCCAGTGGACCAGGTACAGGTCCAGGTAGTCCAACTGGAGGTCTTTCAGCGACTGCTCGCAGGAGGGGATCACGTCGTCCTCGCCGTGCTTGTCGTTCCAGAGCTTCGAGGTCACCCAGAACTGCTCGCGCGGCAGCCCGCCGGCGATGATCTCGCGAAACGAATGCCCGATCTGCTTCTCGTTGCCGTAGACCGACGCGCAGTCGAAGTGGCGGTACCCGACGGCGGCGGCACCTTTGACGGCCTCGGCGATCTGCTCGGCGCTGAAGCGGTCCGAGCCGAACGTCCCCAGCCCGATCGCCGGCATCTTCGCCCCCGTGTGCAGCGTCCTTTTCGGCACGGCGTCGGGGTCCACACCGTCGGCGGCGGTCTGGAACGCGCCGGTGTTCTCGTCCTGCATGACAGTCCTCTCCGGAGGTCTCCGGGCACAGAGCGGCCGCCCACGACGCCCGCGGGCTCTCCGCGGCGTATTCTAGCTCGCCACGCCGCCGCGGCAAGGTGGATTCCGATCGACGTTCGCCGATCCCCCGACGTGCCGGCCCCCGCGGAGCCGGGAGAACCGCGGGGCAATGCGTTCCGTGGGCCCACCTCTGCGCTCGCTCGCAAGTTGACATCCCCCCACCGCCGTGGACAATGCGATCGCGGCGGACGACGCGTACATCGGCCGACCGATTGACCCGAAGGCTGACGAGGAGCCCCTCCATGAACGCCCGATCGTGCTTCCCCGCCGTCGCCCTGTCCCTCTGCACGGCACTGCCGGCCGTCGGCGGCGGAAAGACGCCCACGCCGGCCAACGCCTTCGCCAAGATCCAGCGCGACGGCAAGCCGTACCCGGCCTTCTACAACTACTACATCTGCCCCCACGCCGTCGAGGAGGGCGGGAAGGTCTTCTGCGCCTACCAGGACGGTCAGGGCCGCCCGATCGCCATGGCGTACGACCCGGCCGCTAGGACATGGACCGGGCCCGTGCGGGCGTCCAGCCACGGACTCGGAAAGGACACGCACGGCAATCCGTCGATCTGCATCGACCGCCGCGGGCGGATCCACCTGTTCTTCGGCTGTCACGGCAGGAAGATGTGGCACGCGCGGTCGGCCCGGGCGTACGACATCACCAAGTGGGAGCCGATGGGCCATCCGACGGGCCGGGCGACGTATCCGGAGATCATGCGAATGGCCGACGGGAAACTGCTGCTGTTCTACCGCGCCGGCGGGCACGTGGAGCCGTGGTCGATGCGGTCCAGCGACGACGACGGGGCGACGTGGTCCGATCCCGAGCGGATCATCGAGATGAGGCTGGCGCCGAAGGACCCGTTGGCGGCGGCGTACTGTGCGTTTCTGCCCGGCGCGGCGTACGAGACGATCCACTGCTTCTTCGTGCACAAGGACGACAATCCCCCGCGAGTGCGCCCGGGCCTGCCACACCCGTGGCGGCCGCTGAAGTACCCGGGGCTGCACGAGGCGGTCTACCGGTACAACGTCTACTACATCCGTCGCGACGCGGCCGGCGTGTGGCGCGGCTGCGACGGGGCGAAGCTGAACCTGCCGGTCAGCAAGGCCGAGGCCGACGCCCACGCGAAGGTCCACGACACCGGCGACGAGTTCGCCTCGCACAGGCTCATCGCCATCGGCGCCGACGACACGCCCTACCTGAAGCTCCACCAGGGCGTCTCGGACTGGAAGCGAGGAAAGGTCATCGTGCCGGGCAGGACGATGTTCGCCTCGCCGCGCGGGGGCAAGTGGCGGATCAGCCGCCAACTGCCCGCCGACTGGCCCGCCCCCGTCCGCCGCCAGATGGCCACGCCCGGCCCCGCCGCCTACGGAAAGACGTTCCCCAACCCGTGGTTCATCCACCACGCCCGCGGCCCCAAGGCCGACCCGACCGCCACCTACATCTGGCTCGGCCACGCCGAGAAGGGCTACGCCCCCCGCCAAGGCGGCCCCGCCACGTCACCGAAACACTGAAAATTGGGGACACCATACTATTTTCCGACGTGCCGAACCCCGAGAAAACAGTATCGTGTCCCCATTTATGGGCTCTTCCGCAGAATGTGTGGGTCGTGTGGGAACCGGGCGTCAGAGGAAGACGCAGCCGTGCCGCGGGGTTTTCTGAGGTATGTCTCCGGTGTCCGATCGTGCCGGGCGCCGCGCGCCGGGACCTTGCGGGTCCCTTACGCCATCGGACACCTGAGAAATGCCTACAAAACCCCGGGGGTCCGGGGGGCCGGCCCCCCGGAGTCCGGGACGCAGATCGTCGGAACCCTATGCACGTCGCGTATGGACGGTGGCTGCGGTCAGCCTTTCAGGCCGTAGAAGCGGATGGCGTTGTCGTGGAAGAGCTTCCGCCGGTCGGCGGCGTGGCGGGGGCGGACGATCTGCTTGAGGGCCTCGACCCACTGCCGCAACGTCGCGCCGCGCGTGCAGACGGGCCAGTCACTTGCGAAGATCACGCGATCAGGGCCGAAGGCGTCGAGGCAGTGGTTGATCACGGGGGCCAGCTCGTCGGGCGACCATCGCCCCTTCTTCATGCGGGCGACGATGCCGGAGATCTTGCAGACGACGCGGCGATGGCGGGCGAGCGCGTCGATGCCTCGTTTCCACACGGCCGGGTCGTGCGAGCGTTTCTGCCCGCGTTGGGCGGCGAAGGCGTTCGGGTCGGCGTTGCCGCAGTGGTCGACGATGAAGCGTGTATCCGGGCACTGCTCGACCAGCTTCGCGGCGTCGGCCAGCTCGTCGGGGCCGACGCAGAGATCGAAGCTCATCCCGAGCTCGCCGAGCAGTCGGACGCCCCGCACAAACGCGGCCGCCAGGCACGGATGCGTCTTCGCCCTCCCCCGCCGGACGATCTGGCGGACGCCCTTGACGTAGCGGCTGCCCTTGAAGCGCGTGATGTACTTGCGGAAGCCGTCGGAGGCAGGCCGGCCGCCGATGACGGCCGCGACCGTCGGGTTGTCGCTGCGCTTGCACAGCTCGATGACGTGGTCGGCCTCCGCGTCCAGGTCGTCGTCGGCGACGGCGACTTCCATGTAGACGGCCCGGACGACATTCAGCCCCCGCGTCGCGTCGAGATAGTCCTCCATGACAAAGTTACGGGCCAGCGGGTTGGGCGGCTTCAGCCACGGCGGGCGGATGCGCGTCAGGTCCCACAGGTGCTGATGGGTATCGACGATCGGGATCATCGGCGTCTCTCCATCGGGCTTCGCGTCGGCCGCGGCGGCGATGGCCGTGCCGAGTGACGCGACCGACGCAGCCGAGTCGGCCAGGAAGCGGCGGCGGGTCATGGTCATGGTAATCTCTCCGGTCCTTGCGTTCACACCGCTGCATCTCCGGCGCCGCGTCAACAGCGGAACCGCGGCACGCAGTCGGACGGCCGATCCGGCCGCGTTCACAACGCGGTGATCGTGACGACGTCCACGGGGCAGACCACCACGCACGCCCCGCAGCCGTTGCATCTGCTCGGATCGATCCGCACGGTGTTGGTGTAGGTCTCTTCGCAGAACGCCAGCGAAATCGCTTCCCGCGGGCAGACGTCGACACAGATGGCGCAGGTCTTGTCGGCCGTTACGAGGCACTCGGAGACGTCGACGACCGCCAGCCCGATCGGGCGGCGGTTCTTCTGCTCGAGCGTCAGCCGCTCGAGGGCGCCCGTCGGGCAGCTCTGGATGCAGTTGTGGCACGTCTCGAGGCAGTACCTCTGGCCGGGCCGCTCGGGCGGGAAACGCACCACGGGCGTCAGGAAGCTCGACGCCTCGCCGCCGAGGTCGCGGTGGATGATCCCGCTGGGGCAGGCCCGCCTACAGTTGCCGCACCGCACGCACAAGGCCTTGAAGCGCATCTCCTCCGCCGCGCCGGGCGGGCGGAGCTTCGGCGGCGAGGCGCGGAACAGCCGCGGGATCGCCAGGGCGCACGCGGCGCCGGCGCCCGCACAGAGCACCGACCGCCTCGCCAGCCGCGCACCCGTCTGCCGCGAGCCGCCTTCAGGCCGCCCCGCCCGGGCGATCCGTTGCTTGAGGCCCGCCAGCAGCTCCTGCGTCCCGCCCAGCGGGCACAGGCGAGCGCACCACAGGCCCGGCGCGACGAAGCTGAGGGCCACGACGCCCGCCAACCCCACCGCGGGGACCGCGCCGGCGACCGTCAGTGGGCCGCCCAACGCCCCGGCCGCTCCGCTGAAGATCGACAGCGGGTCCAGCCACAGAAACAGCGGCCAGCCCACGATTGCCCCGCCCAGAGACGCCAGGGCCAGCCATTGGCCGACGGGAGGCAGCTTGGCGTACTCGAGCTTCCTGAGCAGCCCGGCCCGCCCGCACGTCTCGGCGATCAGCCCGACGGGGCAGAGATACCGGCAGAACCACCGCCGCCGCCACGCCGTCAGCACGATCATCGGCACGCTGCACGCCGCCATCAGGCCGACCGACCGCAGCGCCACCGACGAGACAACGGCCAGGTGCGGGCTCAACGCCGACAGCGCCCACGCCCCCCACCGCGCCGGAGCGGCCAGCAGCAACGCCGACAGCCCCACCAGCGCAGTACACCGCAAGGCATACCGCGCGAGTGCTTTCCCGGCCGCCGTCACCATGGCGTTGCCCTCCCGCTATCCGAGGTACGCGCCCTGCTTTTTGAGCAGCTTCTGGAGTTTGGGCACGTCGACGTCGCGTGGTCGGCACTTGTCGTTGACCGCCAGGGCGGCCGCGGCACCGGCGGCCTGGCCGAAGAGGAAACACGGCGCGATCAGCCGGGTGTAGTTCATCATCCTGTTGTCGGCCGACACGCACCGCCCGGCCGCCAGCAGGTTGTCCACGCGAACGGGCACCATCGAGCCGTAGGGGATCTGGCAGGCCTTCTCCCAGGTCAGGCCGTACCCCCCGCCGACGCCGACGACGTCCTCGTACGCCCGCCCGGCCTTCGCGTCGGCCAGCGTCATCTCGCACGTGCCCTTCAGCGTCCGCGAGATCCGCACGCCGAGCTGGGCCGCCGTCTCCAGCAGGTACACCTGCTCGCAGCCCGGGATCGCCTGGAGGGCCGTCACCTTCCGCCAGATCGCCCGCCGCGCGTCCATCTCGCATCGCGAGAGCGCCTCGACGTCGAGGCAGTCGGCCGACGGGCCCTGCATGTTCACCCACCGGACGCTGGGGATGGGCGTGGCGCTGCCCAATGACGGCACGCGCTTGCCGGCGGCCTTCGCCTTCGCGCGGTCGATCCGGTCGACGTTGCCCAGCCGGTGCACCAGCCCGATGCGGTGGACGTGTCGGACGTGCTCGGCCCCGGCGGCGCCGAAGACGTCCCCGTCGCCGGTGGCGTCGACGACGACCTTCGCCCGCACGGCCTTCGGGCCCGACTTGCTCTCGAAGACGACCCCCCCCACCGCGCTGCCGTCCATGATCGCGTTGGTCGCCCAACTGTGCAGCAGGATCTGCACGCCGGCCTCGCGGAGCATCTCGTCCATGACGTACTTCGTCGCCTCCGGATCGCTGGTCGGGTTGGATCGGCCGGGGGCCTGGTTCATGATGCCGTTGTTGACCTTCACCAGCCGCTCGAGCATCTCGTCGCCGATGCCGCGAACGCACTTGGTCAGCTTGCCGCCGGACCTCGAGTGCGTCGCCAGGACGATCAGCACCAGCCCGCCGGTCCACAACCCGCCGAAGCAGCCGTACCGCTCGACCAGCGTGACCTCCACCCCCGCCCGCCGCGCCGCCAACGCCGCGATGACCCCCGCCGGACCGCCGCCGACGACCAGCACGTCCGTCTCCCGGATCACCGCGACCTCGTGCTGCGGCTGGATCACCTTCCCCCCCGCCAGCCGCGCCGGGCCGCCGCGGCGGATCGGGGCGGCCTCGATGATCTTGCCCGCCAGATGGATCGGCTCGGCCCTCGCCCGTCGCGGCCGGCCCGCTGCGCCCACACCCAACGCCACGCCCGCCGCACCAAGGCCCACGGTCCTCAGAAACTCACGCCTGCTCGGTCCACTCATTTCGGCCTCCACTGTGTCGATGTCTGTGAGCCACCACCGCGGCGGCGTCGGCTTCCGCCATGGCTCCACGGGGACAGGCAACGCCATCGCGCCGTCAACCGGTCGAGAAGGCGTAGAGGTTCCAGATGACGTGGACGCCGACGGCCACGCCGTAACCGCGCCAGATGTAGAGGGCGCCGAGGTACGCCCCGGCCAGCGACCGGAAGACGAAATCGCCCCACGGTATCCGCGCCGACCCGGCCAACTGCTCCCAGTTCAGGTGGTAGGCGCTGAACAACACCGCGCCGACCAGCACGGCGCCGATGGCCGAGGCGTCGCGGCGCAGCTCGAAGATATCCACGAGCACCACCAGGACGAGGCTGATCAGCATCAGCCGGAAGATGAACTCCTCGTAGATGCCCGCGCCGATGGACTGGAGAACCAGCGTCAACGCCGGTGACGGCCGCCCGCCCGCGCCGGCGGCGAGAAGCTTCGTGCCCAGGTAGCTGAGGCAGTACAGCGGCAGGACCCACGCGACCGACTCGGCCAGCATGCCCAGCAGAACCGTCGGGCGGATGTCCCACCGATAGCCGTGCACCGCGTGCTGGAGCAGGAGGACGACGACGATCAGCATCGCGGGCAGAAACCACGCGGTGGCCCCGAAGAAGCCGAGGATCCTGCCCAAATCGTGCGGCGCGACGACCTCGTGCCCGAACCGCCAGCCCGCCAACTGATAGAACACCAGCGGCGAGATCACGAACCCCAGGCAGTGCAGCGGGCGCTGCGTCTGCTTGAGGTATCCGTCGCGATCGGCCGGGGGCAAGCGGGCGGACCTGCTCATGCGGCCATTATGCCCGCCCCGCCCGCCGATGCAACGGTGGGTGTCATGGCCTCGTCCCGCCGCAGGCGGGAGGGGGCCGTGTTCAACGCGTCAACGTAGTGAAACGTCTGAGCATGCTCACTCGCTCCGCTTCGCCGCGCGTGAGAGCATGGCGCCCGGCGGCGCTGTGCTGCCCGACGGCCGCTACGCCGACGGACGGTGAGTACGACGACAGACAGCGAACACGCCTCGACCGCTCGGCAGGCCCGTTCATGGGCCTTCCGCCCCGAGCGCAGCGAGGGGTCCAGGCCCGGCCCTGTGGGCCGGGTACGGAGGCTGGCCCGCCCCCCTTCAGCACGCTTCAGCGTGCTTGTTCCTCTTCCATCGGCTCGACCCGCTCCAGCCGCTCAAAGACCTCGCCGGCCGCATGACGCTGCCGCTGGTTCCGCACGTACTCCACCACCCACGGCAGATCCTTCGTACCGAAGCTGACCACGCCGTATCCGCTCTGCCACGCCAAGACCTTCCGGTTCGCAATCCTGTGGTTGACGAAATGCGAGCTCTCACCCTTCATCCGTCCAATCCACTCGCTGATCGACAACGTGGGGGGCACAGAGACTACGAGGTGCACGTGGTCGTTCGTTCCCCCCACGCCGTGGAAGCACATCCCCGACTCGTTGATCGCCTTGCCCCGCAGGTGCCGGTACAACTGGGCCTCGATCTCGTCCCGGAGGATCGGTTCGTCGTTCTTCACATGCCAGGCGAAGTGCAGGTTGATCTCGCTATAGGCTCGTCGCGACATGGCCTGGATCCCCTTGGCTGAAGCCGGACCGCCAAGCATGCTGAAGCACGCTAACACCGGGGATCGAGGATATCATGATCGCCTCCACAGCACCAGGGCCAAAGGCCCTGGCCTACACCCCTCGCCTTGCTCGGGGCAAGAGGCCGGTGAACCGGCCTGGATGGCCGCGACAGATGCGGCACAGGGCGTCACATCAGGGCATGGACCGCCAGGTGACAGGCGCTGCCGGTTGTAAAACTCCGCCCGGCAGGCGATACTGTCGCGCGCGGAGACGAGATGAGCCAATGGGCGGATAAACTCGCGGGCAAGTTCATCGTGATTGACGGGCCGGACGGCGCGGGCAAGAGCACGCAGGTCAACCGGCTGGCCGTAGCGCTGCGCGCCGAGGGGCTGACCGTCTGCCAGGTCCGTGACCCCGGCGGGACGGCCGTCGGCGACCGCATCCGCCAGATCCTGCTGGACAACCGGCACGGCGAGATGTCCGTGCCCTGCGAGCTGATGCTCTACATGGCCAGCAGGGCACAACTGGCGGCCGAGGTCATCCGCCCCGCCCTGGCGGCCGGTCAGTGCGTGCTGGCCGACCGGTACGTCTCCGCGACGATCGCCTACCAGGGCGCCGGCGGCGTGGACGCCGAAACCGTCCGCCAGGCGGCCCGAATCGCCGTCGGGGCGACCTGGCCGGACCTGACGGTGATCCTGGACCTGCCGGCCGACGTCGGCCTTGCCCGCGCGGGCCGGGCTGACGGGCATGACCGCATGGAGGCCAAGGGCGCCGACTTCCACCGCGCCGTCCGCCACCTGTTCCTCGAGCAGGCGAGGGAGGACCCGGCCGGCTTCGCGGTGGTGGACGCGACGGGCGAGGTCGAGCAGGTCCACTCGCGGGTCCGCGGCGCGCTGGAGGGGTGGGTACGACGGGATGACTGAGCTGCTGGACATCATCGGCCAGGACGAGGCGGTCGCGGCGCTTCAGCGGGGCCTCGGCGGGCAGCGGCGGGCCCATGCGATGCTGCTGGCCGGGCCGTCGGGCGTCGGGCGGCGGACGACGGCCGTCGCGCTGGCGCGGACGCTGCTCTGCGAGGAGCCGCCCACGCAGCCCAACGCCGGCCGATTCGACCAACTGCCCGATGAGTTCCCGCTCCGCCAGGCCTGCGGCGTCTGCGAGAGCTGCGCGATGCAGGCGGCCGGGTCGCACCCGGACTTCCAGTTCGTCTACAAGGAACTGGCCCGCTACCACGAGGACGCCGATGTGCGCAGCCGGAAGACGCAGGCCTTGGGCATCCCCGTGATCCGCAGCTTTCTGATCGACCCGGCCGGGCGCCGGGCCAGCCGCGGGCGAGGCAAGGTGTTCGTCGTGCTCGAATCGGAACTCCTCAGCATCGCCGCCCAGAACGCCCTGCTGAAGACGCTCGAGGAGCCCCCGGACGGCGTGACGATCCTGCTGGTCTGCCGACATCCCGATCGGATGCTGCCGACAACGCTCAGCCGCTGCTGGCTGGTGCGGTTCGGGCCCCTGCCGGCCGCCTTCGTCCGGACCAAACTCGTCGAATCGGGTCTCACACGCGCCGAGGCCGCCTTCTGGGCCGCGTTCACCGACGGCTCGATCGGCTGGGCCGCCAAGCTCGCCGCGCAGGGGATGTACGAAGTCAAGTGCGACCTCGTCGATCGGCTGACACAACCGGGGGGCTCCGCGGCGGCGGCGTTGGCAGACCACCTGGTGAAGCTCACCGACCGCCTCGCCGCCCAGATCGTGGCCGAAGTCAAGCAGACCCACGGCGCGGAGCTGGCGAAGACGGTCGCCACCCGGCGGGCCTCCGGGGACGTGTTGCGGCTGATCGGGAGCGTTTACCGGGACGCGATGGCGCTGGCGGCCGGGGCGGATCGCCCGCTCGTCCACGCCGATCAGCAGCAGGCCCCCGCGGCCCTGGCCGGGCGGTTCAGCCTGACGCAGTTGGCGGAGATCATCGAGCAGCTCTCGGAATTCGAGCGGCTGCTGTGGCGAAACGTCAGCCCGAAGACGGTGTGGGACAACGTGGTGATCACGTGTGCGTCGGCGGCCCCGCTGCGGCTGTGAGACGGGACGGCCCATGAAGAACTTCTTCCGATCGATCCGATACTTGTGGCCCTACCGTGTTCGGCTGGGCATCTCGATCGTCTGCGTGGGGCTGATCAGCGTGCTGTGGGCGGGGGGCCTGGGCATGATCGGGCCGGGCAGCAAGATCCTGATCTCGGAAGAGGGCCTGCACGGCTGGGCGTACGACAAGATCATCGGCGATCGGCTGGGGCTTCACGGCGTTCAGCGGACCGCGCCGCTGGGCTCGCGACCCATCGAGGGCCGCGACGTGGTCGATTTCATCGACACCATCGACGTCGACTCCGGCGGGCCGGCCGAGCGGGCGGGCATCCAGCCGGGGATGTGGCTGATCGGCCTGGCCGACGGCGAGGCGTCCCACCGCATGATGCGGAGTATGGACCTCGCTCGCGCGCTGGCGACGCTGGCCGACGCTCAGCGCGTCGAGGTGCGGACGTGGCATCCGGTGACGCGGCAGGTCGGGCGGGCGTCGCTCGAACCGGTCTCGCCCGGCTGGGCCAGCGCGCTGCTGCGGCGCCTCGTGTCGCTGATCCCCGAGCCGACCGGGCGGACGGGGCGATACAACATGCTGCTGGGCATCCTCGGCGTGGCGCTGGTGATGACGCTGCTGCGAAACGCGCTGCGCTTCACGCAGGAGTACCTCGTCGCCACGGCAGTCAACCGCTCGGTGATGGACATCCGCTGCGAGAACTACCAGGTCGTGCTCGGCCTGCCGGCGACGTACTTCGCCCGGCAGGGCACGACGGACACGATGAGCCGCTTCGTCGCCGACACCGCGGAGCTGCGGCGGGGGCAGATCACGCTGCTGGGCAAGACGCTGGCCGAGCCGGCCAAGGCCGTCGGGTCGGTTGCCATGGCGATGGTCTTCTCCTGGAAGCTGACGCTGCTGGCGATGCTGGTCGGCCCGCCGGCGTACTGGCTGATCCGCCGGTTCGGCAAGCGGATGAAGCGGGCGGCGAAGAAGATGCTCGAGTCGTGGTCCGACATGATCGGCGTGCTGGAGGAGACGCTGACCGGCATCCGCGTGGTGAAGGCCTACACCATGGAGGGCGCCGAGCGCAAGCGGTTCTTCCAGGTCAACCGCCGCCTGCTCAAACAGCTCAACCGGATCGCGCGGATCGACTCGGCGACCGCGCCGGCCATCGAGGCCCTGGGCGTGACCGCCGCCTGTTGCGCCGGCGCGCTGGCCGGACGCTGGGTGCTGCTGGCCGAGCACGACATGCGGATGGAGGACTTCATCGGGCTGATGGCCTGCATGGCGGCGATGTTCGACCCGCTCAGGAAGCTGGCGAAGGTCGTCACGCGGTTCCAGCGCGCCGAGGCGGCCGCCGCCAGGGTCTTCGAGCTGCACGACCGCGAGCAGGAGAAGAACCCGCCCGGCGCGGCGAGCCTGCCCAGGCACGCCGAATCGATACGGTTCCAGCAGGTCGGCTTCCGCTATCCCGGCGCGGCCGAGGACGCCGTCCGCGACGTGGACCTGACCGTCGAGGCCCGTCAGACCCTCGCCATCGTCGGGCCCAACGGATCGGGCAAGACGACGCTGCTGTCGCTGGTCCCCCGCCTGCTCGATCCGACGGCCGGGCGCGTCCTGATCGACGGCCGCGACATCGCCGCCGTCTCGCTGCGGTCGCTGCGGCGCCAGATCGGGCTGGTCACGCAGGAGACCGTCCTGTTCCACGCGACGATCGGCGAGAATATCGCCTACGGCCTTCGCCGCCCGAAGGCCGACAGCGTCCTCGCCGCGGCGAAGAAGGCCTTCGTCGACGAGTTCGTCCGCGAGCTGCCGGACGGCTTCGACACGATGGTCGGCGAGCGAGGCTCGACGCTCTCGGGAGGCCAGCGCCAGCGGATCGCCATCGCCCGCGCGATCCTGCGCGACCCGGCCGTGCTGATCTTCGACGAGGCGATGAGCCAGATCGACGCCGACAGCGAGCAGCGAATCCACCAGGCGATGGCGGAGTTCACGCGAGGCCGGACCACGCTGATGATCGCCCACCGCTTCCAGACGGTGATGTCCGCCGACCGGATCGCCGTGATGGACGCCGGGCGAATCATCGACGTGGGCAGCCACGACGAACTGCTCGCCCGCTGCCGCCTCTACCGCCACCTCTACGAGACGCAGTTGACCGGCAAGAGCGATTAGGCGGACGAGCCCGGGCAGGGAGGAGAAGGACACTTCGGGCGGGACCCGTTGTCAGTCAAGACCGCGCGATATGAGGCGCGATATGAGGAGTGACGGCATGAGACCACGGTTGAGATTTCTGAGCGACGAGCTGATCGAGCGGATCCTCGACGAGGCGTACAAGCTGCTGGAGACCAGGGGCGTCACGCTGCACCACGAGGCGCTGCTGGCGCGGCTTGCCGAGGCCGGCTGTGGCGTCGACGCCGACAGCGAGTGCGTCCGGATGCCTCGCGAGGTGGTCGAGGGGGCCGTCCGCACCGTGCCGAGCGGGATCGAGCTGTGGAACATCGCCGGCGAGAGCCGCTGCGACCTGTCGGGCGACAACGTGCACTTCACGCCCGGATCGACGGCCATCAAGATGCTGGACGATCAGACGCACCGGATGCGTCCGGTTTCGACCGACGACATGCTCCGCTGCGGCAAGCTCGTCGAGCAGCTCGACGCGATCGACTACTCCGCCACGGCCGTCGTGCCGGACGACGTGCCGAAGGCCATCGGCGACAGCATTCGTCTGTACGCACTGCTGAAGACCACCAGCAAGGCGATTGTCACCGGCGCGTTCACGATCGAGGGCTTCGACGTGATGGCCGAGATGCACCTGGCCGTGCGAGGCACGCGGGAGGCGCTGCGTGAGAAGCCCTTCACCATCTTCTCGTGCTGCCCCAGCTCGCCGCTGAAGTGGAGCACCACCACGGCCGACAACACCGCCAGGTGCGCCGAGCTGGGCATTCCCGTGGAGTTCATTGCCATGCCGCTGGCGGGGCTGGTCTCGCCGATCTCCCTCGTCGGGTGCGTCATTCAGCACACCGTCGAGACGCTCAGCGGCATCGTGATCTCCCAGGCCACCTGCCCCGGCGCGCCGGTCCTCTACGGCGGTTCGCCCGGTGTGTCTGACATGCGCACGATGGCGGCCACCATCTCGGCCGTGGAGGCGCAGATGATCGACTGCGCCTACATTGAGGTGGGCAAGTACCTTGGCCTGCCCACCCAGGCGTACATCGGCATGAGCGACAGCAAGACCCTCGACGCCCAGGCGGGCTTCGAGTCCGGCGGGGGGCTGTACCTGGCCGGCCTGGCCGGGGTCAACAGCGTCTCCGGGCCGGGCATGCATTACTTCGAGAGCTGCCTGTCGCTGGAGAAGCTCGTCTTCGACGCCGAACTCTGCGCCATGACCCGCCGGCTCGCGGCGGGCCTGGAGCCGCGTGAAGACTTCCCCGCCGCCGACCTGTTCGATCAACTCCTCCGCGAGAGGACCCTCCTGACGGCCGACCATACGCTCAAGTACTTCCGGCAGGAACACTACGTCCCCGGACCGGTCATCGACCGGACCCAACTCCAGGGCGATGCCTCGCCCCGCCCCGACCTCATGCGGCGAGCCCGCACGGAGGTCGAGCGCCATCTCGAGCAGTACGAGCCGCCCGATGTCCTCTCCCCGGAGCAGCGCCGCGACCTCGATCGCGTCATGGCCGCCGCGGCGGGGGATTTCAAGATCGACTTCTGATACGACAACGCACTTGCAGGCCTGGTTCAGGAAGGGCCGTCCGGGGGTGGCAGTTGGCGTGGATCGGATGTCCCCTTGTCTCCGCCAGGGCTGGTGCTCGCACACGAACAATCGCTCTCGGCCGAGAACCTTTTGCGGGAGTCTGCGTCTAGTTTAGAGGCAAAACCAGGGAAGGAGAGCGGTATGTGTGGGCGCCCCACGAACAGCCGTCGGGGATCGTATCTGCGGTTGGTTGCTCTGACCGTTCTGCTGATCCCGGCCCGGGGAAGGGCAGCAGAACCGAAGGCCGATGCGCCCGATGGCGTTCGGGCGGCCGGGCAGGTGCCGATGAACCTGCGCGGGGGCCTGGTCGCGTGGTTTCCGTTTGACGCCCTGAAGGGCGGCAAGGTGAGGGACGCCAGCGGCAGCGGGGGGCACGGCACGGTGGACGGGGCGACGCTCAGCAAGAAGGGCAAAGACGGCGGGGCGCTTCGGTTTGACGGGAAGGACGACTGTGTCCGCCTTCCCGACCTCCGCCTGAAGGGGTTCAGCCTTGCCGCCTGGGTGCTGACGACCACCGCCGATGACATGAACAATCGGAGGCTCGTGAGAATCGGCAAGGGGAGGGAGTATTACCTCGTCGAAGGCAATACGCGCGGGGGCTTGAGCTTCGCCTGCGGCAAGGGGGGGTTCAGCGCCTACAACTGGCAGTTCAAAGCGAACACCTGGACACACGTGGCGGTGACTTACGACGGCCACGTCGCGCGCATCTACCGGAACGGCATGCTCACGCGGCTGGAGAAGATCGCAGGCGGCGTGGCGGCCGGCCCGACGATACTCGGAGGGGACCCGCTGGCAGACGGGCATCACTGGGGGGGCATGATGGACTCCCTGGCGATGTGGTCCCGGGCGCTGTCGGTGACGGAGGTCCGCCAGCTCTACGGGGGCAAGGCGATGGAAGCCGCGGTGATCGGCGTGCTGACACCGGCGCCTCCGGAACTGGCCGCTCGATTCAGACGTCTGATCAAGGAACTGGACGCCGACAGCTTTCGCACCCGTGAGCAGGCCACCCAGACATTGACCAAAGAGTGCGGGAAGTACCGGCCCCTGCTGGTTCAAGCCCTCCAGAGCGGCAAGATCTCCCTGGAGGCGAGGTTCCGGATCGAGGAGATCTTCCGGGCCAGCGCCCTGGGCTCAGAGGCTCAGAAGCTCCTTACCGAGCTTCTGAAGGACCCCGACTATCTGATCAACGTGCTGAGCGGCTCGCCTCCCAAGGCTCGGTCGGCCATCGCCGAACACCTCCGCAAGATCACCGGGGCCGACATCGCGGGCGACCCGGCCAAGTGGCGGCAATGGCTGGCCAAGAACCCCCAGGCGCGGCCCAAAGAGAAGCTCCCGGAGCTGCCCGAGCCTGAGGAACGTCAGCCTGAGGCGCCTCAGAGAGGCCAGCAGGGGGACCTCCGCCTCCGGGTCAAGAGGGCGTGAACGGACCGCCTGTCGTCTTCGTTCTCGGGAGATACGCTGCCAGGCGAAGCCACAGCCAGCCAGAGCGCTACAGAACACCGTGAAGTGCTCTAATCGCGGCTCGCGACGGCTTTCGCCATGGCGCGGACGAGCTCGTCGGTGTCCTTGGCCATCACGTCGAGGACGGTCCTGTGCTTCCTGTTGTCGCTGACGCCGAGCAGCTCGGCCAGTCGGCATCGGACGACGGGGCTGGGGTCCTCGATCAGCGGGGCGAGCAGGCCGATGGTCAGCTCGTCGAGCCGGACGTGGGCGAGGGAGGCGACCATCTCCTGGCGGACGGCGGGGGAGCGGTCGGCCAGCAGGGCCCGCATCATCGACAGCAGGACGAGCTTGTCGATCTTGCCTGCCAGCAGGGGCGGGGGGGAGCCCTTGCCGATCTCGATATTGCGCGCGAGCGTCAGCAGGTGCCCGGTCCGTCGGGCGGCCCGCATGCGCCGGGCGAGGTCGCCGCGACGCAGGTCCGCGACGATCCGCCCCAAGGCCGCCGCGTAGGCCTGCCGCCACTGCTCCGGCCGGCCGCGGTCGAACGCCCCCAGCAGCCCCATGCGGACGATCTTCAGCGGGGCCAGCTTGATCGACGGCATGGAGCTGCTGCCGTCGGCGGCCGGGTCCAGCGTGCCCGTCAACGTCAGCGTCACGTCGTCCATCGGGCGGACGGCCAGGATGCCGTCCAGCTCCGCCACGTCCAGCCGCACCGACGCCCGCCGCTTGCGGCCGGCGCCGAGCCACCGGGGCACGGGCCAGACGACCATCGGCAGGCTGCGGACCTGGGCGATCTGCTTGCCGCCGCGGTCGTGGACCTCGACGTGGACAGACAGCGCCGCCCGCAGCAGTCCGCCCTGCCCGACGGGGATGTCGATCTGGCTGACGTTCTGGAAGGTGGCATTCAGCCGAATCGGCTCGCCGCATTCGATCGTCGGCCCGGGCAGCGTCATCTCGACGGCGACGGCCTTCTCCGGATGCAGCAGCAGATCGAGGTATCGTCTGTCGAACGCCTCGACGACCTTCGCCGCCTTGTCACGCCCCTCCGCGGGGGGGATCGTCACGCCGTTTTCTCTCGCGACGGCCGACAGTCGCCGAAACGCCGGCCCGCTGCGAGGCAGCCCCGCCGCGGCCAGGAGGGCCTTCTCGCCCTTCTCCTTGCTCCCGGCGCCGAAGTGATGCTCGGCCAGAAAGACCGACGCGTAGGTATCCATGCCCAGCAGCTTCTCGAGCCGGTCGGCGCCCTCTCCGGGCCCCGTGCGGTTCATCAACAGCTCCGCGGCGCCGAGGATGCGTTGATAGAGGGCGTTGTCGGGGTCGGCCTCCACGGCCCTTCGGGCGTGGATGATGGCCAGCGACGGTTTCCTGTCGGTCAGCACGTAGAACCATGCCCTCTCGGCCTCGAAGGCGTGGGACTCCTCGCCGGCGGCGGCGCGCTCCTTGTAGAGGTCATCCATCACGTCGACGAGCCTCTTGACCTCCTGCTTGTCCTCGGCGGCGCGGTGGGCCTCGATGTGCAGGGCCTGGAGGTCCGCGCTGACGGTGAGCACCTCCTTCTTCGCGTCGAGCAGCTCGGCGACCTTCTTCGCCTCGCCGGCGTCGAGCAGGCCGTTGCAGTACTGCGCCAGCAGCCCCGCCGACAGCTCCCCGCCGGGCGCGGCGGCCCGTTCGGTGGTCCGCGCGTGCTCGAGGAAGGGCACGGCCTGCTTGGGCAGCCCGATTCGCCCCAGCGCCAGCGCCACCTGCCAGGCCCCGCCCGAGCCGCGCAGCTCGCCCCGCAGCAGGCGGAGGTTCCGAGCGACCGGGCCGATCGCTGCGGCGCCCGTCTCCAGGCTCGCCAGCGTCCGCAGCCCGTTCGGGCCGGTCGGGTCCAGCTCCACCGCCCGCCGCGCCGCGGCCAACGCCTCCTGCTCGCGCCCCTGCCCGCGCAGGATCGCCGCAAGCAGGGCCGCCGCATGCGATCGGGCCCAGGCCGTCACGTCCTTGCTCTCGACAACAGCCTCGAGGACGGTCGCCCTCTCCTCCGACGTCTGGAGCCGGTCCAGCCGCGCGTCGATCCAACGGAGCCGCCGGGCCCAATCATCCGGGTGGACGGCTAGGCAGGCGGCCAGCGCCTTCGCCTCGTCGGCCGGCTCCTGCCTGGCCAGGTAGATGTCGGCCAGCAGCATGTTGGTCCGCCAGTGGCCCGGGGCGAGCCGATCGGCCAGTCGGCAGAGGACCACCAGCCGCCGCGCCCGCGCCGCCGCCGAGGCGGTTGAGCAGGTCAGTCCGACCGCGCTGGTGCGGACGCTCTCGGCGGCCAGCGCGTCGGACCGGGCGGCGCCGCTCGGGGCGGTCGTCGCCCGGGCCGGCTGCCCCGCCGCCGCAGAGGCCAACACGGACCAGACTGTCGCCGCAGCGGTGATGGCTTTCATGGCGCGTCCTCGTCGCCCGCGGCGGGGCCCGGGGGTCACACGGCCGCGGCGGCACGATTCGCCAGTCCGTCCGAAGCGTGCCGCAGCCCTCGCCGCCACCGCAAAGAGAAGGCGGCGGCTGCCCCTTCAGGCAGCGCCCGTCGGGCGCGGGGCCATCATACCCCGCGCCCGGCGGACGGTCCATCCCTTGGCGTTCGGTCCGGCGATCAGCCGGCCGGCTTGACGGTGATCAGTTGCGCCTGCCCGCCTCGTCGGACGAGGAAGTTGATCGGCGCGGTTCGGCTGACGGTCAGGGACTTGTTGACGATGCTGCGGAAGACCTTGACGGTCTTGACCGGCTGGCTGTTGACGTTGGTGATGACGTCGCCCGGCTTCATGCCCGCGGCGACCGACGCGCCGTCTCGGGCGAGCCCGAGCACCAGCAGGCCCTGGACCTTGGCCTCCGGGGTCTTGTCGAGGAACTGGTCGAGCATGACCTTCTCGCGGACGAGCAGCCCGATGGCGCGGATGAACTCCCGCGGCGCCTCGTTCGGGCGGGTGGGCATGTCGCCCAGCGTGATCGTCACGTCCTTCGTCTTCGCCCCGCTCCTCGCCTTGATCTGGATCTTCTCGCCCGGCGACATCCGCATCAGCTTGCGGACGAAGTTGCGGACCGACATCTCGGGCGTGGCGAGCTTCTCCAGCGGCGCGCCGTTGACCTCGACGATGATATCGCTGTTGCCCAGCCCCGCCGTCGCGGCCGGCTGGCCCGGGATGACCTCGTCGACCTTGACGGCCGGCTTGTCCAGCTTGAGGATCTCCGCCAACTCCGTGCCGACCGCCTCGAACTTGTTGACGCCCATCCACGGCAGGCGGGAGGCCTTCCCTTCCAGCGGCGGGTTCTGCACCACGTGGACGAACTCCTCGACCGGGGTGAAGAAGGCCGACTCCTGCTGGCTGCGCAACTGGATCGGGGCCGTGCCCCGACGCGTCGGCGTCTGGAAGCTCAGGTACAACTGCCGCCCGACGATGCCGATCGCCTGCCCGTCGGCGGAGAACACCGGCGAGCACGTGCTGGTCAGCCGCCCGCCGGTGACGAAGATCAGCTCGCCCGGCACGCGGAGCTTCGCCGAGACGTAGGCCGTGCCCACGTACACCGGGCGGGACGGATCGCCCATCATCAGCCCGATCGACGCGACCTGCTGGCCGAGGGCCAGGTTGCTCTTCGTCGAGAACGTCACGTACTGCCAGGTGTGCTTCTCCGTCGCCTGCACGAAGCCCAGCCCGGTCCAGGGATCGATGCCCAGCAGCTTCGCCTTGACCGTCTTGCCGTCGACGCCCGGCGTGGTCAACTGGAAGTCGGTGAGCATCCCCACGTCCATCTGCGGATTCAGCGCCGTGGTCATGAACACGCCGATGCCGTCCTTCTCTCCGACGCAGATCGCCTGGCCGAGCACCGTCCGGTCGCCGGTCTCCAACTTCACGGTGTATTTCAGCACGGCCAGTGCGCCGGTGGCCTTGGCCGTCACCGAGGCGAGGAACTTCGCCGTGTCGGTCTGCGCGGCAGCCGGCAGGGCCAGACAAAGCACCAGGCCCAGAGCAATCCGTCGTTTCATGTCGTCTCCTTTGCCCCATCGGGGCGGCTCGGAATCATCGTTTCCTTGGCTTCGCGCGGACGGTCGCGGCGGCCGCGGCCCGCCCGGCCCACGTCGGGCCCGCCGAGGCAGGCAGCCAACGCAGCGAAAGCCACATCACAATACCTATCGTCGTCAAAACCATCGAAGTGTACTGGTTGTGCGTAAAAACCCCCTTCAGCAGGTTGTGGGCGTTGTCGTCCCGGATCGCCTCCAGCACGAATCTCGTGATCGGATAGAGGATCACCAACAGCGCGAAGACCTGGCCCTCCCGCCGCCGCAGGCGGTAGAAGAACCACAGCAGACCCGCCAACACCAACGCGTTGAACAGCCCCAGAAGCTGGGCGGGCTTGACCGCCAGCGAGTGCGTGTGGTCGGCCACCTCCAGTTGGTCGGTCCGCAGAAAGGCGTTCGCCCCGGCCCGCTCGGCCCGCGAGAGCTTCCCGTCGCCGTCGCCGTCGAACCGCTTCCGCCTCGAGGCCAGGTAGTCGTACGCCTCCTCGAACGTCAGCTTGCCGCTGCCGTCGAAGTCGCTGACCAGCGCCTCGTCCCAGTGCTCGCTGCCCCGCAGCAGGCCGCCTTCCTGCTTCAGCCCGGCGGCCCATTCCTCCTCGTTCAGCACCCGGTCGGCCCCGGCGAGATCGTAGAAGGCCTTCCTGGCCGCCTCGGCGCCGTTGGGGTCGGCCCAGACGGCCGTCTGGTCGCCCGTCAGGGCGCCGTGGAGGTAGCGGGGCTCGAGGACGTACGTGCGGTCGGCGGGCCGGCCGTCGACGAGGACCCGGCCGGACCGGCGGGTGTTGATCAGCACCTCCGGCACGTCCGGCGGCGTGATACGGTGCTTCTCGAGCTGGTGGGCGTAGACGGGGCTCGGCCCGACCGTGTCGGCCGAGTAGGGGTTCTCCCGCCCGTCGAACTTGATCAGCGGCTTGGAGTAGATGGGGAATCGGGTCGACAGGGCCCAGTTCTCGTCGCACTGCCCGCCGTAACAGCAGCCGTTGAGCAGGCAGCCGGCCCGCCCGAAGGCCAGCCCGACCATCAGGGAGACGGCCACCATGTCCAGGTACCGCCGGATCGGCAGGCGTCGGGCCAGCAGGTAGCCCAGCACCATCACGGTGGCCAACACCAGCCCGCCGTAGTAGATCAGCCCGCCGCTGGTGACGTTCAGGACGGCCGGCAGCATGTCCTCGGCGCCGGCGAACTGGCGGTCGTAGTTCTCGATCACGTAGGCCGCCCGCGAGCCGACGATCCCGCCGATCAGCGACAGCAGGCCCACGTGGGCCATCTGCTCGGGGTTCTCCCCCCCCCGCCGCGCACGCCACTGGGCCAGGAAGATCCCCAGCAGGAACCCCAGCACGAGCATCAGCCCGTAGCCGTAGATCCGCAGCGGGATCCGGAAGCTCAGGATCTGCCACGTGCCGAAATCGCCGATGATCTGCTGCATATCGTCAGTAAACCAGTAAACACTCCTCCCCGTGGCTTGGCGTCCGGGGGGCCGGCCCCCCGGTCCCCCCGGGGTGTTCAAGGCATGGCTCCGGTGTCCGATGCCGACGAAAAGACGCGGCCCCCCACGGCACAGGCCGCAGGAGGCCGGATGCACCATCGGCGCACCGTCGGCCTGGATATCCCTTGCCAGGTTGCACCCCTGCAGAGCCTGGCTCCGTTTCTCCAGGCACATGGAGTATACGCGGAACCCCGCCCTGTGTCCAGTCACACCATCGGACACCTGAGCCATGCCTTGAGAACCCCCGCGGCGCAGCCGCGGAATCTTCGGGCACGCAGGCATCTGCGGCTCGGGAGGGCAGGCCGCCTCGCCGATCCTGGAACAGCCCAACCGCTCGTCGGGAGAACTGGTTCATCATCTGGTGTGCCTGACTTGCTTTCCTCAACGCCGTCACCTGGCTACTGGCCGTCCACTGCCGTGATCAAAGGCTATAACATACGAATCGGTCTGTTGTTATCATCGACCAGAACGATCTTGGGCACCAGGGCGGCTGCCTCGTCGGCCGAGACGTACGCGTGGGCCATGATGATCAGCTTGTCCGACGGGTGCACCAGGCGCGCCGCGGCGCCGTTGACGCAGATCCGCCCCTTGCCGGCCTCGCCGGCCACCACGTACGTCTCGTGACGCGTCCCGTTGTTCAGGTTCGCCACCAGCACGACCTCACCCGGAACGATGCCCGTCGCCTCCAGCAGGTCGCTGTCGATGGTGATCGAGCCGATGTAGTCCAGTTCCGCCTCCGTGGCGGTCGCCCGGTGTATCTTCGCACGCAAGACTTTGATGAGCATCGGTTCCCGGAAGCCTCTACTGCCAACACGCCGCTTTGAGCAGGCGGCAAAAGATCCGCATTTTACCGATCGGCAGGCAGGCGGTCCACCACGATGTTGTCGATCAGCCGAGCCCGGCCAAAACGCACCGCCAACGCGATCACCACGCCGCGATCCGTCCTTTCTACGTCCGAAAGCTCCTCCGGGTCGGCCAGTTGCACATAATCTATCTCGCCGCCCGGCGCCTCGTCGGCCAGGTGACGGCGAATCGCCGCCTCCACCGCCGCCGGCGAGGGGGCCGGCCGCTGCGTCCGGATCATCCGCTCGCCCAGTCGAAGCGAGCCGATCAACGCCGTCGCCTGCCGCCGCTGCTCGTCGGTCAGGTAGGCGTTGCGGCTGCTCATCGCCAGACCGTCCGGCTCGCGCACCGTCGGGCAGACCTCGATCCGAACGGGAAAGCTCAGGTCCAACACCATCCGCCGCACGATCGCCGCCTGCTGGTAGTCCTTCGCCCCGAAAAACGCGACGTCCGGCTGGACAATGTTGAGCAGCTTCGCCACGACCGTGCACACGCCGGCGAAATGCCCCGGCCGGTCGCGGCCGCACATCGGCTCGCTCAGCCTGGTTACGTGCACCGCCGTCAGGCACTGGCGGGCGTACATCACCTCCGCCGGAGGGTAGAACACCACGTCCACGCCGCGCTGCTCGCAGGCGGCCAGATCGACCTCGCGGGGGCGGGGGTAGGCCGACAAGTCCTCGCCCGGGCCGAACTGGAGCGGGTTGACGAAGATGCTGACCACCACGAAGTCGCACCGCGCCGAGGCCGCGGCGATCAGGCTGAAGTGGCCCTCGTGCAACGCTCCCATCGTCGGCACGAGCGCGATCGACCGCCCGGCGGCGCGGGGGGCGGCGATGCCGCGGCGGACATCCTCGACGCTCTCGGCCACGATCATAGCTTCTGGCGAACCTCCTCGATCAGCCGGCTGCGCTCGGCCTGTTGACGCAGGTCCACCTCGTCGCAGCAGACCCGCAGGACGGGGCAGGCGGCGCAGGCGGCAGCCTCATTGTAGGCCCTCCGCATCGAGGAAAGGAAGTCGGCCGTCATCGCACGCTCGAAATCGCGCCCTCGCTCCGCGATCCGCGAGAGCAGCGTCTGCTCCGACGCGTCCAGCAGGACGAGCACGTCCGGCGGGCGGACCAGCCGGGCCAGGCGGTCGTGCACCGGGTCGTACACGCGCATCTCGTCGGCCGACAGACGCTCCCGCGCGTACAGCCGGTCCTGGCAGAAACCGTAGTCGCTGACGAACAGCCCCCCCGCCGGCCAACTCGCCACGGAAAGCTGATCCACCCGCGAAAGCAGGTAGAACAACTGCGCCGGCAGCCGCGCCTCGTGCGGGCCCGTGTACGAGTCGGCCAGGAACGGGTTGCCCTCGTAGTCCTCGCGGATCAACTCCGCCGGCATCTCCGCCGCCAGATGCTCCGCCAACGTCGTCTTCCCCGACGCCGGCGGGCCGACAATGCTGATCAACCGCCCCTCGCTCATTGCTGCCCCGCGATCTCGGCGTCAACCAGCAGCTCGACGACCGTCAGGCCGAGGACCGGGTGCACCACGTCCGGCGCGATGGCCGCCAGCGGCCGGAGAACAAACGCCCGCTCGTGCATCCGCGGGTGCGGGATCGTCACCTCCGCTGCCTCGAGCACCGTCTCGCCCATCAGCAGGATGTCCAGGTCACACGTGCGGGGCCCCCACCGGGCCTCGGCCTCCCGCCGCCGGCCGAGGTCCCGCTCGATGTCCATCAGGGCCGACAGCAATTCCCGCGGCGAGAGGCTGGTGGTGATCTCGGCGGCTCCGTTGAGGTATTTCGGCTGATCCTCCGGCCCGCCGACCGGCTCGGTGACGATGAACTGCGAGACCTGCCGAACCGAAACGCCGTCCAACGCGTCGATCCGCTTGACCGCCGCCAACAGCGTCTGACCCCGGTTGCCCAGGTTGCTGCCCAGCCCGATATACGCCGTCACCTCGCCCATGGCCGAAGAGCCTACGCAATTCTCGGCGAACATCAAGCCCGCCACTCGGCTCGGCGCGTTGGGCGGCCCCGATAGCACGTGGGATCCTCAAGCGAAGCTACCCACGTGCCACGTTCCGTCACGTCAGGACCTGCCAGGTCGGCTTCCGGGCGTCGGCGACGTGGGGGGAGGCGGTCACGCCGCCGACTCGGGCGACCCACTCGTGGCCGTCGCAGGTGTTCCGGTCGACCTTCGCGCCGGGCCACGTGGCGGCTTACTTCGTCGCGCCGCCCCCGTAGGCCGCCACGATCGCGTCGTGTTGGGTCTGGGTGATCGGGATCATGCAGCCGTGGCGGGCGGCGGCGGGGACGCGGTACTTCTGCCAGTACACCCCGTGCCACGGGCCGGCAAGGCTCGCTGCCGTCGACAGGCCGTACGAGACGCCCGGGTACTGCTCGTAGTACAGGTACCAGCCCCGTCCGTCGCCCCTCGGGATCAGCATGGGGGCCTCGCGGAAGTTCGGCGTCACCGGAGCCGACGGCTTGCCGTAGGGCCCCAGCGCCGTCTCGGCCGAGCTGATCCGCAGCGTCTTGCCCGTCGGCCAGTCGAACGAGGGGTATCGCTCGTCCTTGATGATCGCGTAGTAGCGGCCCCCCTCCGGCCGCAGGAGAACGTCAATCGTCGCCATCTCGAACGCGAACAGCCGCTTCGGGGCCGTGAACTCCTTCAGGCTCCTGCTGGTGACGTAGAGCGTTCGCATGCCGGACCAGAAGTGCTCGGGCTTCTTCGGGTCGGCCTTCCGGCATGTCGAGTGCCACGTGATCACGTATCGCCCGGACGGCTTGTCGTAGAGCATCTTCGGCGCGCCGTGGTACCTCATCGCCGGCTTGAAGTTCGGCGTCTTGTAGATGTCCGGCCGGAATTCGATGTGCTTCGACCAGGTCACCAGATCGCTCGAGGCCCAGATGGTGATCTCCGGCCTCCGCTCGTAGTTGCCGAGCAGGTAGAACCGCCCGTCGTGGCCGGTGCAGATGTCCGGGTGGCCGCGATACTCTTTGTGAACGCGCTTCCCGCCGTTGAGCACCCGCCAATGCAGCCCGTCGCGGCTGATCGAGTAGTACAGCCGCCCGTAGTCCTGCTTCATCATGTGGGCGAAGAGGTAGGCGTAGTGCGCGGGCTTGTCGGCGGGCGCGTCGCTGCGCATCCTTCTCTGCGAATCCGCCCTGCCGCCCGTGGCGATCGCCAGCACCGCGAGCGATAGGGCAACCGCTGCCCGGGCTCCCATGCCACTTCTGCCCATCGTCATCTCCGGACTCCCATCCGCCGAATACGCGAGTGGACGCGGAACTCCTGCCGTCGATCGTCCTCGTCCTCGTCGTCGTCCTCGTCCTCGGCGGTCTCTTCGGTTCGGCGTACGGCGATCGCCATTCGACATTCGCCCTTGGCCCGCCGCCGGCCCTCGCGATACGATGATAGTGTGGGAGACCACGGTACTGACGGGGCTGTCTGAAGGGAAGCTCCGATGTCATGCCCTGAGCTGACCGCCGCTGTGGCCGTGCTGGCGCTGCTGGCTGTCGTGTCCGCCTCGGCCGGCGGGCCGCCGCCCGAACCGCCGCGTCAACCTGCCGACCGGAGCGGCCCCGGCGCGCGGGCAGGCACCGTCGAGAAGGTCACGCTGTTTTTCTCCGGGGACGTGATGACCGCCAGGGGCATCGACCAGATCCTGCCCCGCCCTTGCGATCCGCAGATCCACGAGCGTTTCATGAAGGACGCCCGGGGATACATCCGAATCGCCGAGCGGGCCAACGGCCGGATCGATCGGCCGGTCGAGTTCGCCTACATCTGGGGCGACGCCCTGGAGACGCTGAAGCGCCTTCGCCCACACGTGCGGATCATCAACCTGGAGACCAGCGTCACACGCAGCAACGACTACTGGAAGGGCAAGGGCATCCAGTACCGGATGAGCCCGGAGAACGTCGGCTGCATCACGGCCGCGGGCATCGACGTGTGCGTGTTGGGCAACAATCACGTGCTCGACTGGGGATACGCGGGCCTGTCCGAGACGCTGAAGACGCTCGCCCGCGCCGGCCTGAAAACCGCCGGCGCCGGAAAGGACCGCGACGCGGCGCGGGCCCCCGCCGTCTGCCGGATCGCCCCAGACGTGCGGGTGCTGGTGTTCTCCTTCGCCTGCCCCACCAGTGGCGTGCCGCCAAGCTGGGCCGCCGCCAACGGCCGGGCCGGCGTGCACTTCCTGCCCAGCCTCTCCGACGCCGCCGCCGGTCGCGCCGCCCGGCTCGTCCGGCGGCACCGGCGCGGCGGAGACGTCGTGATCGCCTCGATCCACTGGGGCGGCAACTGGGGGTACGCGATTCCGTCCGAGCAGCGGCGGTTCGCCCACAAGCTCGTCGAGTCGGCCGGCGTGGACGTGGTCCACGGCCACTCCTCGCACCACGTCAAGGCCATCGAGGTGCATAAGGGCAAGCTGATCCTGTACGGCTGCGGGGACCTGATCAACGACTACGAGGGCATCACCGGCCACGAAAGCTACCGCGGCGACCTGGGGCTGATGTACTTCGCGACCGTGGCGGCCGCCGGCGGGCGGCTTGTGTCCTTGCGAATGGTCCCGACCCAGATGCGCCGCCTCCAGCTCCGCCACCCCTCCCGCCGGGACGCCCAGTGGCTGCACGAGCGGCTGGACCGCCTCTGCCGGCCGCTCGGCGCCCGCGTGAAGCGGGAGAAGGACGGCACGTTGACGCTGAGATGGCAGCAGCCCGCCATGGCCCGGCAGGGAACAGGATGATGAAGGCACGGGCGCTTGCTCTATGGGTCGCGGCCCTTCTTGTCCCCCCTTTCACTGCCGCCGGGGCGGATGAAGTCGACGAGCTGACCGACACGCTGAGGCCTACGCCGTTGGACTACGCCGTGTGGGCCGGCAAGCTCGAGCGGAGAGGGTGGATCGCCGGGCAGACGGACAGGGCGAACAGCGCCGGGCCGGCAAGGAAGGTCTACCGGGTGACTGAGGAGGGCCTGGCTGTCTGGCACGGGGGGGGTGCTGGATATGCTGTCGACGCCTCAGCGATACTGCACGCCGCTGCAAGTGGGGCTGGCCAACCTGCCCGCGATCCCGCACGAGGAGGCTGTTGCGGCTCTCTCGGAGTACGGGCGGCGACTGACGGAACGCGAGAGCTACGTGCGAGCGAACCGGGCACGAGTTCGGGCAAAGGGGCGGCTGCCTTGGCATGCGGAGCTCATGTTCGACCTCAGCCTGGCGATGACCCAGGCCGAGCTGTCCTGGGTGAGGAAACTCGTAAGGAAACTGTCCGCCAGGTCGAAAGGAACGGGCCATGCCTGAGCCGCTGGAAGGATTCCGGACATTCAAGACCGATCACTGCGTCACGGGCTCGACGCGACACGTCTATGAGTTCCACGGCTGCCCTATCAGCGAGGATCTCCTGCTGGGGCTCGGAGCGGGCGTTGGCTTCGTGTACTGGCACATGAAGGGCATGCCCCCGTTTCTCGGCGGGCGGGCCAATACCGGTCGACCCGGAGAGGAAGGCCTGGAGAAGACGGCCGGCCGACGGACCGGCGTCACCGTCGAATGCCTTCAGACCGCCAGCGCCGCCAAGGCCGAGAAGATGCTCCTCGACGGTCTCACACGCGGCCCGGTCATGATTCGCGTGGACATGGGATTCCTCCCGTATCTCGGCCTGCCTGAGGGCTACCACTTCGGCGGGCACGTGGTGGTCGTTGCCGGATACGGCTCTGCCGACAGGAACGCCGTCGTCGCGGACAGGGACGGGAAGCTGCACACCGTTTCGCTGGCGGACCTGGCCCGCGCGCGCGGTTCGAAGTTCAAGCCCTTTCCGCCCCGCAACGCGCTGTTCACCTTCGACTTTTCCGCCAGACGGCCGCCGTCGGCGAACGAGACCCGGCAGGCCATCGCCGAGGTGGTCAAGGGCATGCTGCACGGCCCGATCTCGAACCTCGGCGTCCGAGGCATCCGCAAGACGGCGGCGCGCGTGGAGAAGTGGCCGAGGACGATGACCGCCGACGAGCTGCGAGAGGCCTGCTACAACGCGTTTGTGTTCATCGACTCGACGGGCGGAACCGGCGGAGGCATCTTCCGGTATATGTACGGTCGGTTCCTGAAAGAGGCGGCGCGGATCACGGGCGAACGCGGGCTGGAGGCCATGGGGCGCGAAATGCTCGCCATCGGCGATCGGTGGCAGGAAGTCGCCCGATTGTTCGAAGCTCTGGCCGCCTCCGCCGATGCGTCCGCGGGGCTGCACGAAGTTGCCGGCCGCCTGAACGGGATCGCCGACCAGGAGGAGGCTGCCTGGCGGCGACTTCAGGCGTTGGCGCAGCCGCGTTGAAGCCATTGCACTCGCCAGGCGCGCTGCCGGGCAGCCGGAGAGGAGAGGGGCGAGAGGGACTTACGTTTCCCGTGGCCTACTGCTTCGCGGGGCAGTTGCTGCCGGTTTCGCCCTTGGCAGGTGTTGCTCGTCCCGTGGCGAGCATGATCGCGGCGATGAGCAGGCCGACGGCGCCGACGGGGAGGAAGCGGAGGTCGGCTTTCCACGCGGCGGACTGGTACCTGGCGGCGAGGTCGACGGCCAGGCCGAGCAGCGGCGCGAGGACGGCGGCGAAGAGGGAGCGGACCTGGGACTCGATGCTGAGCGTGGTGGCCATTCGGTCGGAGTCGGCCTCGTCGGCGAAGCGGCTGACGAGGATGGGGCGCCAGAAGTTCTGGATGAACGAGAGGGCGACGAAGGCGGCGATGGCGGCGACCGGGCGGGCGAGCAGGACGCCGGCGGTGAGGACGGCGAAGATCAGCAGGTCGAACCACCAGAGGCGGCGTGCGGCGGCCTTCTGGTCGCCGGCCCACTTGAGCATCGCGTCGGCGCGGCGGGAGGCGAAGCTGCCCAGCAGGTGGAGGACGACGTAGGCGGCGGCGACGAAGACGGCGATCTGCTGGCGGTCGGCGAGGCCCGCCAGCAGGGGCAGGGCGAGGGCGGCGACCTTGGCGTAGCTTTCGAGGACGGGCTGGAGGTAGCCCTGGACGGCCTTGAACGTGCCGTCGAAGCACGCCCCCTCGGTCAAGAGGCGCCGCAGCGGGCGGGTGCGAAGGCTGTCGGCCAGGCCGCGCCACAGCGTGCGGACCACCCCGCCGAGCGAGGCCTTCTCGGTCTTCGGGCCGTCCAGCTCCGACGGGTAGGTCAGGAAGTTGACGATGTTGCCCACGTACGGCACGATGCTGAACAGGAAGATCGCCGAGTAGCTCTTCGTGACGAACACCAGCGCGGCGGCGAGCAGGACGCTGACGGCCGAGCCGAGCTTGCTCCACGACCGCGTGAAGCCGTAGACCTTCGTCTTCTCGCCCTCGCGGCCCTGTTGGCGGAGCCAGTCGAAGATGATCGCCTTGTGCGTGCCCGTGCGAAACGCCTCGCCTGCGCTGAAGAAGAGCATGGCGATCAGGAGCGTCCAGACGGGCTCGAGCAGCCCGAAGAGGGCGAAGGCGGCGATGTAGGAGAGGAAGGAGAAGATCATCGACCGCCGGCGGCCGAGCACGTCGGCGATCGCGCCGGTGGGCACTTCCAGGACGTTGACGCAGATCTCGCGGAAGCCGATCAGCAGCCCGATCTCCGTGAAGCTCAGGCCCTTCTCCAGAAACGCCAGCACCAGGAACGGCTCGAAGTAGCGCTGGTTCTTCAGGAAGCCGTAGAGGCTGAACTGGAAGATCATCGCCGCAGTCTCCGTCCCGCGTGGCGGCCGCGCCGGGCCCATGCGGGCGAACCGACGAGGGCGATTCTCGCGAGGACTCCGCCGGCGCTCAACCGCATTCTGATCACTTCTCGGCCGGTCGGGATCACCCAAAGCGCGCTTGGTGACGGGCGGCGGCGGGGCTATCATCGACGGGGAGGACCGCAGCAGCCGCGCCGGCGACGGGACGGCCCAGCCGGCAGACGCCATGAGAAGGGAAGACCGCCGTGAGAGATCCGAGAGAGTCAGCCACTTGGGGAACCGTTGTTCTGCTGTGCGTCGCGGCCTTCGCCGCGGCGGCCGACAAGGCCACCGGACCGGTCAAGGTGTTCCTCCTGGCCGGGCAGTCCAACATGGAGGGCAAGGCGGCGGCCACGACGCTCGAGCCGCTGCTGAAGGACCCCGCCACGGCCGCGAAGTTCAAGCACCTCAAGGCCGGCGGCAAGTGGGCCGTCCGCGAGGACGTGTGGGTCACCTTCCTCTGCAAGTCGGTCAAGGGCGGCAAGAGCCCCTTCCCGCTGCACGGGGCGCTGACGGTCGGCTTCGGTTCGGACAAGACGGTCCGCGGCCGGGGCAAGCAGCGGACGACGGTGCCGGGCTTCGGGCCGGAGTTGGGGTTCGGGCACGCCGTCGGCGACCACTTCGACCAGCAGGTGCTGCTGATCAAGGCGGCCTGGGGCGGGCGCAGCGTGCGGCGGACTTTCCGCCCGCCCAGCGCCGCGCCGACGGAAAACGAGGTCAAAGAGGCGCTGAGGAAGGCCAAGGCGAAGAACCCCGATGCAACGCTTGCCGAGGTGACCGACTCGTACGGGCGGGACTATCGGGCGATGATCGCGGAGGTCCGCAAGGTCACGGGCGACCTGAAGAAGCTCTTCCCGGCCTACGACGAGAAGGCCGGCTATGAGGTCGCCGGGCTGGTCTGGTTCCAGGGCTGGAACGACGGCGTGGGCAGGGGCAACCCGCAGTACGCCGAGCAGTTGGCCCACCTGATCCGCGACATCCGCCGGGACCTGAACGCGCCGAAGATGCCCGTGGTCATCGGCGAGATGGGCGTCGACGGCGACAAGCCGATGGGCTGGATCGCCACGTTCCGGAAGCAGCAGGCGGCCGTGGCGGCGATGCCGGAGTTCACCGGCAACGTTCGGCTGGCGCGGACGGCGCAGTTCTGGCCGCCGTGGTACAAACCGCTCGACGACAAGTACCGGGCGTTCCGGGCCGCCGAACGCGCCTGGCGCCAGAAGCTCGAAGGCGAGGGCAAGAAGCCCACGCGAGACCAGATCAACGAGTTCGGCGACAAGCACTGGCGCGAGCCGAACAAGGACACCATCGCCCGCATGTCCGACCGTCGCTACCACTACATGGGCTGCGGCCGAACCTACTACCTCATGGGCGAAGCGCTCGGCAAGGCGATGATCGAGATGGTCAAGTGAGCTACGGCCGAGTCAAGTGTTCCCGCCGACGGCTGCTGCGGATGTCCGGACAGGCGGCGGGGGCGTGCATGCTGGGAGTGCTCCCGCGCGTCCGACCTGCCGCGGCGGCTGCCGGAGAGAGCAAAGTGCGGACCTATCGCGACAAGGCCAGGGGCTGCTTCATGGGGGCGGCGATCGGCGATGCCATGGGCGGCCCCGTGGAGTGCCAGCATTACAAGCGGATCGCCAGGAAGTTCCACGACTTTCAGACGTTCCTCCCCTACCGGAAGCCGCCGGGCCTGATTGCGCTGAATCCGGGCTACGCCTTGGACAGCGCGGCCGGAAACGTCACCGACGACACTTACATTCGCCTCGACCTCGCCAGCTTCCTCATTGACAACGATCCGCCCTACACGGCCGCGCGATTCGCGCCCTGGCTGCTGAAGCGCGCCGACTTCTCCAATTGGTGGAGAGTCGCCGTCAGGCCGCTACAGCGCATCCAATCCGGCGAGACGACCGCCGCGAAGGCGGGGCTCGCCCACAAACAGGGCGGCGGCGGAGGGTGGTGGCAGCCGGTGGCCATCCTGTACGCGGGCGATTCCAAGGCGGCCTCCGCCGTGACGGGCGATCTGTGCCGCATCTGGAAGGCGCCGCTGGAACAGGACATCCTCTCTTCCGTCGTCGCCGGGCAGGCCGCGGCGTTCAGGGCCAAAGCCACCCTTGATACCGTCGTCGACGCCGTCCTGGCCGACTCCGGCCCGCTGGCGAAGAAGCTGTTCACTCGGTCCGTCGAGATCGCACGGAAGGCCAAGACTCGCCGTCAGCTCTTTGAGATGCTCTACGAGCATTGCCTCGTCAAGAAGTGCAGCAAGGACGTCGACGGCCCCGTGCCCCCGCGCGTCGTTCCCGCCGACGACCACGACGGCTTCTACTCCGGCATCCTGTTCGCCGAGCAGCAGCCGCTGGCGCTGGCGTACTTCGTCTACGGCCAGGGGGACCCGAAGAGGACGGTTCTGACGGCCGTCAAGGGTGGCCGCGACGCCGACAGCATCGCCACCAACACCGCCAGTTGGCTCGGCGCCCTGGCCGGCGAGTCGGTCTGGCCCAAGCCATGGCTACAGACGGTGCAGAAGGCCAACATCAAACGCATGGACCTCGGGAAGACGGCGAACGACCTGGCGGATCGGGCGCTCAAGAACGGAACGGTGCGTCTGGATCTACTGTAGGCTCCGCCCTCCGGCCCTGGAGACCCCTGCAGTCAACAACGCCACCATTCTCGTTGCCCGTCACTCCGCAACGTAGCGGAGGCTTCGGTCTTCGTGCGGATCGTCGAATCGGAAGCTCTTCGGCAGCGGACAGGCCTCGCGTCGGCCGACGGCGACGAGACCGACGGGATGGCGGCCGCCGTTGACGTAGTTGGCCGTGGCGAACCGCAGGCTCGGCAAGTTGCCCGCCGGATCCAGGACGGCCAGGGCGAGGAGGTACTTCCCCGCGGGG
>Ga0180438_10001549_pt1 | contig 40684 bp, 44 predicted proteins | sample SS_ome_12_FD_132455 | JGI IMG/M metagenome (GOLD analysis project Ga0180438, IMG submission 132455) | Hypersaline lake sediment archaeal communities from the Salton Sea, California, USA - SS_3_D_2 metaG | ecosystem: Environmental > Aquatic > Non-marine Saline and Alkaline > Hypersaline >... | reverse complement strand
GGTTCAAAAATATACTGGGATTGATGTTTTTGAGAATAGTTTGCCAGAAATGGAAAAGAAATTGAAAGAGTTAAAAGTTGAGTATGATAAAAAGGGCTTTAACAAAGCAAGAGCCATTGATAATTTATGGAAATACTGCAGGAAAAAGATTCAAGGTCCTGGGTTTTTAATCAATATTCCTGTTCTTTTGTCTCCTTTAGCCAAAAGACATGAGAAAAATGAACAGTTAGCTCAGCGCCTTCAAGTTATAATAGGGGGAAGTGAACTTGGAAATGGTTATTCTGAGCTCAACAATCCCTTGGACCAAGCAGAAAGATTCAAAGAACAGCAGAAAATGAGAGAAAAAGGGGATGAGGAAGCTCAAAGATATGACAAGGATTTTGTTGAGGCCTTGGAATACGGCATGCCGCCCTGCTTTGGTTTTGGGGTTTCAGAGAGATTATTCAGTTTCTTGGTAGGGAAGCCAATGAGAGAATGCCAGATTTTCCCTTTGATGAGGCCCAAGAATTGACAGGGACATCTTTTTCTATATAATAAAAATGTATGGAAAAAGAGCTGATAAAGTATTTAGATGAGAAGTTTGAAGAGGCAGCCACAAAGAAAGATTTAAAAGAGCTTCATCAAAACGTGGACGAAAAGTTCGGGAAGGCCTTTGACGTTCTTGTCACCAAAGAGGAGGTCGCTGGATTAAGGCAGGACATGGAGGGAGGATTCCAGGAATTAAGGCAGGACATTGATGGCAGATTCACCAGAGCGTTTGAGGTTTTCGCCACTAAAGAGGAGATAAGAACGATGGACAAGCGGATAGATTTATTGGCAGAGAATGTTAATGCCTTAACCAATGCCGTTGAAAAGCTTGTGAAAGAAATGCACGACTTAAGAATAGAGTTTTCTTCCTTGGTAAGCCAGGTGGGCAGGCATGAAAGATGGATTCATCAAATTGCTGAAAAGTTAAACTTTAAATTAGAATAAAAGCAATGAAGGAGGGTTCCGCCTCTGGAGCTGTTAAGGGAAAGCGCTTGATTAACCTTAACCGGGTTGCTCCGTTAAAAGCAGGAGTTTCTGACTTCTTGAGGCTTTTATAAGCGATTATGAGAGTAAAACAAGGTGGCACAGCGGTTTTCCGCCCTTGAAAAAGGGTGTTTTATTTTACCCCTTTTAATGATAAACTTATTTAAATATATGATGGATATTAAATTTATAAAAGAAAATACGCAGGAAATGAAAAAGGTCTGTGAGAATAAAAACATTGACCCAAAGAATATAGACAGGGTTTTAGGTTTAGATGAAAAGAGAAGAAAGCTTATTCATCAGAAAGAAACGCTGAGAGCAGAACAAAACAAGTTAGGAAAAGACGATATTGCAAAAGCAAGAGAGCTTAAAGAAAAGCAAAAACCTATTTCTGATGAGTTAGATAAAGTAGAGAAAGAATATGAAGAGCTTATGCTTTCTCTGCCTAATGTTTATTCAAAAGACACTCCTGTTGGTAAGGATGAGTCATTCAATAAAGAAGTTTACAGGTGGGGAGACGTGAAAAAGTTTAAAAAGAGCCATATTGAGTTGGGAAAAGAGCTTGATTTGATTGATTTTGAAAAGGGAGTTCAGACTTCAGGTTTTAGAGGTTATTATTTAAAAAATGAAGCTGTTTTAATTCATTTTGCTTTGTTATGGCATGCTTTGTTGAAAATGGTAAAAAAGGGTTTTTCTCCTATGTTTCCACCCACCCTTTTAAGAGAGTTTGCTTTGATTGGTTCTGGCCATTTTCCTTTTGGCAGAGAAGAAGTTTATAAGATTAAATCAGAGGATGTCTATTTAGCTGGAACTTCAGAACCATCACTTTTGGCCTATTTCAAAGATGAACTTTTTGAAGAAAAGGATTTGCCAAAAAAGGTTTGTGGTTTTTCCCAATGTTATAGGTCAGAAGTTGGAAGTTATGGCAAAGACACTAAAGGATTATACAGAGTGCATGAGTTCATGAAAGTAGAGCAGGTTGTTTTGTGTAAAAATAGTGTTGAAGAATCAAACAAATGGTTGGAGAAGATGAGAGGATATTCTGAAGAGATAATAAAAGAACTAAAGATTCCTTACAGAGTTTTGCAAATATGCGCTGGAGACATGGGGGCTGGAAAGTATAAAATGTATGACATTGAAATGTGGATGCCATCAAGAGCAGGTTATGGTGAGACCCATTCTGATTCTAATTTAACTGATTGGCAGTCAAGAAGATTGAATATTAAATACAAGGCTGGAAAAGAAAAAAAGTATGTTCATGCTTTGAACAATACTGTTTTAGCAAGCCCTAGAATATTAATCGCTCTGTTAGAGAATTATCAGAAGAAGGATGGAAGTATTGGAATACCAAAGGTTTTGAGAAAGTATCTGCCTTTTAAAGAGATTAAGAGAAAATAGAGAGGATGGCAATCCATGGGAGAATTACCATCCGACTTCTGTCAGTCTCCTTTGCGCAACAAGAAAAGCGGGATCCACAGACCAGACCAAACTATGAGAGCCCTCTGCCACAAAGCTACTTTGTCTGCGTTTTTCTCTGGGGGCATTATACAATTAGTGGCCATATTGGCCATCCAAATGAACGCTGTAAGGGCAAGGGAAAGACCAAGCTCTATTATCATGGTTTTACCTCCTAAAGTGAAATATGCCTACAATCATTATACTCCACGGCTGGAAAAGTTCAAAAGAAAAATGGCAGAAAGTCAAACAAAGTCTTGAGATAGATGGTTTTGAGGTTATTGCGCCTGACTTGCCTGGGTTTAAAAAAGAAACAAAGCTAAAACAACCTTGGAAATTGGATGATTACGTTTCTTGGGTGAAAGAACTTGTTGATGCTCAACATGTTGAGAATTTCTTTTTACTGGGGCATTCTTTTGGCGGGAGAATAGCAATTAAATTAGCTTCTGAAGGATTCAAAGAATTAAAGGCCTTAATTTTGGTTGCCTCGGCTGGGATTCAAGAGAAAAAGTTCTGCTTTGGAGAGATAGTGAGGGCTTTAAGAATCTATAAATGCCCTTGGTGGCCTTTTTTCAGAAAATGCTTTTACAGGTTTATTTTAAGGAAAACCGATTACTTGAATGTTTCTGGGGCTTTAAAAGAAACAATGAAGAATGTTTTAAAGGAGGATTTAACTGATTTGTTGGAGAAAATAGAAGTTCCAACATATATTATTTGGGGAAAGAAAGACAAGCTTACCCCCTTAAGGCACGGGCTTTTAATGAAAGAGAAAATTAAAAACTCTGAAATGGATATATTAAAAGGAATAGGCCATACTCCTTACTTGGAAGACCCAAAGCTTCTTTCTGATAAAATTAGAAATTATGTCTCAAAGTTTTAAACTATTTCTTTTCTGTTGGATGGTTGTTTTTACAGAAAGATTATTATTTTGGGTTTGGTTGTGGCAATTAAAGAATTATCATTTTAAAAGATTTATTGATCATTTTAGAACTTCCAAAGGAAAGAAATTAATCTTTAATTTACAGAACCTGGGTCTTTTTCTTTTGATTCTTTTTGTCCTTTTTATCTATTTTATTCCAGAGCAAGAGACAGCTTTGTTGTGGTACAGCTATTGGTTTTTGGTTTTAACTGTTTTCTTTGCTTTGTTGTGTTTGAAAGTTCTATACAATGTTGTTCTAGTTCGTTTGAAAATACCTGTTTTTACTAAAAAATCCTTGTTTTTAATTTTCTCTGGAATTGTTTTAGAGTTTTTAATTGTGTTTTTCTTTGCTGCTTTCAAAGAAAGCTCTGGTTTTTTGCTTTTATTGTTTTTCTTTTTCTCTCCTTTGATTTTTTCTCTGCTCGTTTTGGTCTTGCAGCCTTTGACTGTTTATCAAAGGAGGATAATTTTGAAGAAAGCAAAAGAGAAAAGAGAAAAATTCAAGAAGCTCACTGTTATTGGAATTACCGGTTCTTATGGCAAAACCTCTGTTAAAGAAATTCTAAGCTTTATTCTTTCTAAGAAATTCAAAGTTTTAAAAACTAAAAAGCATGTAAATGCTGAAATAGGGATAGCTCAAGCTGTTTTGAATGAATTGGACGAAACTCATGAGGTTTTTGTTTGTGAGATAGGGGCTTATGAAAAAGGCAAGATAAAAGAAGTTTGTGAGGTTGTAAATCCAAAAATTGGCATTTTAACCGGGATTAATGAACAGCATATGAGTACTTTCGGGAGCCAACAGAATATTATTTCAGCTAAGTTTGAACTGGTCGACGAGGTTGACTTGGCTATTTTAAACAAAGACAGCAGGTTTGTTAAAAAAGAAGTTAAGCAGAGAAAAATATTATGTTCTGTTAAAGAAGCAGGCGATGTTTTCGCTTCCAATGTTATTGAAACAAAAGAAGGTGTTTCTTTTGACCTTTATTCTCAAAAAGGGGATTCAGTTCATTTTGATTTGAAAATGAAAGGAAAGCAGAACATTATCAATGCTCTTTTGAGCGCAGCTTGCGCTAAGGAGCTGGGAATCGGTTTTGAACAAACCTCTTCCTATTTAAAAGATTTTGAAATGGAAGAAGCGCCTTTGAAAGTGAAAAAAGGGGATTTAACTGTTATTGATGCTAGTTATTCTGCTAACCCAGAGGGTGTTTTAGCTGATTTGGATTATTTAAATCTTTTTGAAGGAAAAAAAGCTATTGTTATGCCCTGCTTAATAGAATTAGGAAAGTCATCTAAAAAAGTTCATTTTAAGATAGGAGAAAAGATAGCAGAGGTATGTTCTTTAGGGGTTTTAACAACAAAAGAAAGATTAAAAGATGTTAAAAAATCAGGAGCGAATGTGGTATTTTTAGAAAAAGCAGATGATATTTTGGAATTATTAAATAAGAATGAAATTAAGACAGTGTTGTTGGAAAGCAGAGTGCCAAAATCATTAAAAGACAAATTATGGAAATAAAAGAGGTGAAACAGAAAGAGGTTTGGGAAGGTTTTTTTAAAAGATTGATTGATAAAACCTTTCTGCAGTCTTGGGATTGGGGGGAGTTTCAAAAGAAAATGGGAGAAAAGGTTTGGAGAATTGCTGTTTTTGAAGAGAATAGAATGATTGCTTTCTGTCAGACAGTTTTAATTTCAGCTAAAAGAGGAAAGTTTTTGTTTTTAGCTCATGGTCCTTTTTTTAGAGAAAAAGAGGGTTTTTCTTTTCTTTTGAGCTTTTTGAAGAAAAAAGCTGAAGAGGAGAAGTGTTCTTTTATTAGGATAGCCCCTCTTTTGGAGAGAAATGAAAAGAATAAAAAAATCTTTAAAGATTTGGGGTTTAAACAAGCTCCCATGCACACTCATCCTGAATTAACTTGGCAATTGGATTTGAACTTGAAAGAAGAAAAACTTTTAATGAATATGAGGAAGACAACAAGGTATCTGATAAGACAGGGGATTAAGAATAAAGATTTAGAGATTATTAAATCGTCCAATGTTAAAGATGTAGAGCTTTTTAATGAGCTTTATTTGGAGACAGTTAAATATCATCATTTCCATCCCTTTTCTTTAAAGTATTTGAAAGAGGAGTTTTTAAGTTTTTCTCCTAACAGTGTTATTTTTTTAGCTAAGCATAAAGGAAAATACTTAGCTTCTGCTATCATACTTTTTTGGTCTGGCATTGGTTTTTATCATCAAGGAGCTTCAATTCATACTAAAGTTCCAGCTTCCTATTTAATGCAGTGGGAAGCAATAAAAGAGGCAAAAAAAAGAGGTTGTTTTCTTTACAATTTCTGGGGCATAGCTGACTCGGATTCTAAGAATCATCCTTGGTATGGCTTGAGCTTGTTTAAAAAAGGGTTTGGCGGTTATGAAAAAAAGTATTTAAAAACACAGGACTTGCCTTTGTCTTTTAAGTATTATCTCACAAGATGGTTTGAAATATTAAGAAAGAAAAAAAGAAGGTTATGAGAAGGACAAGGAAAAAAAGAACTTTGTTTCTAAAGAATAAATACTTTTGGTTTGCCTTTTTATTTATTGTTGTTGTTTGCGCTCTTTCCTACTTTCTGTTTGTTTCTTCTTTTTTCAAAATAAAGAAAGTTAACTTTGTTTTGCCTGCTGATATTGACAAAAAACCTATTGAAGAAATAGTTGAAAGCAACTTGAATGAAGTTCTTTTCAAAAGCAACTATTTTCTTTTTAACGCTTCTGAAACAGAAAAAGAAATTGAAAACCAGTTTTTAAAGATAAAACAAGTGAAGATAGCAAGAAGCTTTCCTAATTCTTTAAATGTTAATGTTTTTGAGAGAGCGCCTGTTTTGGTCTTTTGCGTTGAAGAATGTTTTTTAATGGATGATGAAAGAATTGCTTTTGAAAAAGGAGAAAGAGAGGGTTTGCCTAAAGTATTTTCTTCTGAAGAATTAACCGAGAGAGAAATGGAAGTTATTTTAGAAGTTTTCAATTTTTTTAATCAAAAGTTGGAAATAGAAATAAAAGATTTTGTGAAAGACGATTATTTGACTTTAAATACTGTTGAAGAATGGAAAGCGCTTTTTGATTTTAATTCTGATATTAAATTAAGTTTAACTAAATTGCGGCTCTTGCTGGAACAAGAGCTTTCAGAAAGAGAAGATTTAGAATATATTGACTTGAGATTTTCTAAAGTTTATTACAAATAACTATTTAGTCCATTTCTTGTGGCGGAAGAACAACAGCATTATAATAACACCTATGCTCATCATTCCTGTTATTATCCAAAACCCGTGTTCATTTTGAACTAAAGGCATTTCAGTATTCATCCCGAAAATAGCGGCAAAAAGATTCAAAGGAAAGACAATTACAGAGAAAATAGTTAAAAGCTTAATAATCTCATTGGTCCTTGTAGTTAACAAGCTCTGATTAGTTGTGTCTAAAGCAGAAAGGGTCTTGGCCCTTGCTTCTAAAATACTTATTACCCTGTTATAGAGATTAATAAGATTATGGAAGTAGGGGATCATTTTTTTATCAAAGAATTTGGAAGATTCTTCTGACAAGTTTTCTAAAACCAAGCTCTGTGGCTCTATTATTCTTTGAAAGCCAATAATGTCTCTTTGGGCTAAAGATATTTTTGTCACCCCTTCATTATGTCTTCTTCCATAAACTGCCTCTTCTATTTCATCTAAAGTTCTTTTCATGTTGCTCAATTTAGGAAAGCAGGCTGTTAGGATTTGCCGAATGATTCTGTATAATAATTCTCCTGTTCCATCTGAAGTAAACTCTTCTCTGTATTCTTCATAAAGATTGCATTTATCAAAAACAGCTTTTAAAGGAACAATGTTTTTGTAATGATTGGTGATAATGTAGTCTTTTGAGACAATAATGTCTAATTCCAAAGGTATGGTGGTTGATGTCTTTCTGTCAAAAAAAGGATAAAAAAGAACAATAAAAAGATAATCTTCAAAATTCTCTATTTTCGGGTGATCCAAAGGAGGAAGAAGTTCGTCTAAAACTAAAGGATGAAGCTTGAAGTTTTCTCTTAAGAACTCTAAATCCTCTTCTGTGGGTCCTTTAATATCAATCCAGGTCAAGTTTTTTGCTTTTATAACCTGATACATTCTTTCATTCTATCATTTTTACATTCTCAATGAAATTAGAATGTGGATAAAAAGCTTGAAGCGGGCCGCAATTACAGTCCGCTTCTTTCTTTCATGCTTTTTGGTAGGATTTTTCACATAGGGCTATGAAAGCTCCGGCTATGCATAGCCCTGCGATTACGCTCGCTGCGATAAGTCCAGGGATTCTCACCGTCAGTAACGCGCTAAAAATCCACACAATTATCACAGTGAAGACCTCAGCTAGGATCGCATAATCTGCGACCCCAAAATGTTGCCTGCAGTTTCTTCTTTTCCACCAGTGGACGAAGTTGCCCACCAGTAGTTCGCAAGCGTAGAAATAGGCAGAGGCTACTATTATGAAAAGCAGCGTTCCTGACGGAGAGTGCGAGAAATGGGCGAAGTACACCAGCTGGGTGAGGACAATCGCCCACAAAGCGCTTATCCAGACAGGGGTCGATTCTGGAAGGAATTCGTTGTATAGCAAGGTTCTTTCTTTCAGATAGCGGTCTGCCAGCCGTTGCAGGAATCCTGCAATAGCACCGAAAATAAATGCTCTTAGCAATATTCCTCTAAAGATAAAAAAAGAGAATACTACTAAGAAAATGAAATTAAGGTGTATCAGGGCGATGCTGAGAAAATGCCGAACGCCCCAGACCAACCCTCTTTTTTCTTTCGTAATCGAAAGCAGAAGAGAAGCCGCTAAAACTACGATACTTATTAGCATCACTATGGTCGGGCCCATCTTAGCCCTCCTTTCTTGTTTGGCGGAGTGATTGAATTAGAAGAAATTGTATAGAAGCTAACGAAAAATGACCTGTTTTTATACAATCATACTTCATAGCTTTGTCAATAACATTAGCAATTAAAACCCTTGACTGCTAATTTAGTATCAGTATAATAGAACATATGGAAAGTATTACAGAAAGACAAAAACACATCTTAGAAACTGTTGTTTCAGAATATATTAAAAGGGCTTTTCCCATTGCCTCTGATTTTTTGAAGAAAGAGTGTGGTTTGAATGTCTCAGCTGCCACTATTAGAATTGACTTGGCTGATTTGGCAGAACAGGGATTTTTAGAGAAAACATATGTTTCTTCAGGACGTGTGCCAACAGACAAGGGCTATAGGTTTTATGTTGATTCTTTGTTTGAAAAGAAAAGGAAAAAGATAAAAAGTTTTGATTCTTTTTTTGAAGAGATAGACGATGTTTTTAAAACTTACCACCAGTTAGCTGAAGAATTAGCTCATTTGTCTTCTAATTTAGCTTTAGCTCAAGTAAGAGACAACTTCTTTTTAAAAGAAGGCTGGGAAGAAATTTCTTTGCTCCCAGAGTTTAAGAATACTGAATATTTTAAAGGTTTTATTGAAATGGTAAGGGACTTTGAAGAACATATTGAGGAAGTTGATTTTGATGAAGGGATTAGGGTTTTTATTGGGAAAGAAATTCCTTTCTCTGAAAAAGATTATAGTTTTGTTGTTGGAAAGAAGGATAATAAATCAATTGCTTTGTTGGGTCCTAAAAGAATGGATTTTGAAAAGAATATTTCTTTGCTTCATTCTTTAATAGAATCAATGTAATTTATGTCTGATAAAAAAGAAGATTTTAAAAAAAAAGCGGAAGAATATTTAAATGGCTGGAAAAGATGCAAAGCTGATTTTGAAAATTACAAGAAAGAGGAGGGGGAAAGAATGGAAAGATGTTCTGATTTTGTTAAAGAAGAAATGCTTTTAGAGCTTTTAAAGATTTATGACAATTTTGAAAGAGCAGAAAGTCATATCAAGAAAAAGGATTCTGATTGGGTGAAAGGGATTAGTTTGATAAAAGAACAACTTTATTCTTTTTTAAAAGAGCAGGGGTTGGAAGAGATAGAAAGCTTGGGCTGTGATTTTGACCCTTGTTTGCATGAAGCTGTAGAAGAGGTTAAAGGAGAAGAGGGAAAAGTCATTGAAGTTGTTGAAAAGGGCTATTTATTTAAAGACAGGGTCTTGCGGCCCTCAAAAGTAAAGGTCGGTAAATAGTATAAAAATATATGCCAATAATCCCATTTAGAGAATGGTTTGATGAAGATTGGTTTTTAACAGAAAGCCATTCTCCAAAAATTAATGTTTATGAAGACAAAGGAAATATTGTAGCTGAAGCTGAAATACCAGGAGTAAAGTCAGAAGACATTGATGTTGAAGTTGAAAAAGACAGAGTGAAAATAGAAGCAAAAAGAGAAGAGAAAAAAGAAGAAAAAGAAAAAGGATATTTTAGGCAGGAGATTTCTAAAGGATATTACAAAAGAGTAATTCCTTTGCCAGAAGAGGTTTCAGAAAAAGATGTTAAAGCTGATTATAAAAATGGAGTTTTGAAAGTCGTAATGAAAAAGCTAAGACCAGAAGAAAAGAAAAAGACAAAAGTAAAAGTTAATTCAGTTTGAAGCTGAACTCTCTTCCCAAGATTTCTTGGGGGGAGCACTTAGCTTCAAAAAAACAGGAAGAAAGATTAATATATCATGATATATTTTCTTAATTTCTGTTTAAAAACAAATGTCAAAAATATTAGGAATTGATTTAGGAACAACCAATTCAGCAATGGCTATTATGCAGGGAGGCCATGCCACTATCATTGAAAACAAAGAAGGAACAAGAACAACACCTTCCATTGTGGCTTTGAACAAGAATAACGAGAGATTGGTTGGGGTTGTGGCTAAACGTCAAGCTATTACCAATCCCACTAACACTGTTTTTTCTATTAAGCGACTTATTGGGAGAAAGTTTTCTTCTGAAGAAGCGCAAAGAGACAAAAAGCTTTTGCCTTATGAAATAAGGGGAAAGTCAGACGGCTCTGTTGAAGTTAAAATGGGAGAGAAATGGTATTCTGCTCAAGAGGTTTCGGCTATGATTTTACAGAAAATGAAACAAGATGCTGAAGACAAATTAGGTGAAAAAATAGATAAAGCGATTATTACTTGTCCTGCTTACTTTGATGATTCCCAGAGAAAAGCTACTAAAGTGGCAGGGGAGATAGCTGGCCTTGAGGTTTTAAGAGTAATTAATGAACCCACAGCTGCAGCTTTAGCTTATGGCTTGACTAAAAAAAAGAATCATCAAATTGTTGTTTATGATTTTGGTGGTGGCACTTTTGATATTTCTGTTTTAGATGTTGGAGAAGACACAGTTGAAGTTAAAGGAACAGGAGGGGATACTCATCTTGGTGGTGATGATTTTGACCAGAAAGTAATGGATTTTGTTGTTTCTGAGTTTAAAAAAGAACAGGGGATTGATTTGTCTTCTGACACTTTAGCCTTACAGCGCATCAAAGAGGCCTCAGAAAAAGCAAAGATAGAGTTGTCAACCAGCATGGAAACTGAAATTAATCTTCCCTTCATAACTTCAGACAGTTCTGGACCTAAACATCTTTTATTAAAGTTGTCTAGAGCCAAATTGGAAGAAATGGTTTCAGAATATGTTGATAAGTCTCTCCAATTAGTTCGTGATGTTTTAAAGGAAGTTAATTTAAAACCACAAGATATTGAAGAGGTTGTTCTGGTTGGTGGTCAAACCAGAATGCCTAAAATCCAAGAAGAGATAAAGAAATTGTTTAACAAAGAGCCTAACAAAGAAATTAATCCTGATGAGGTTGTAGCGCTTGGCGCTGCTATTCAAGCAGGAGTATTGCAAGGTGATGTTAAAGATGTTCTGCTTTTAGATGTCACTCCTTTGAGCTTGGGAATTGAAACTTTAGGTAAAGTGAACACTACTTTAATCGCTAAAAATACAACTATTCCAACTTCAAAAACCCAAGTTTTCTCTACTGCGGCTGACAACCAACCTTCTGTTGAGATTAAGGTTTTACAAGGGGAGCGACCCATGGCAGACGACAACAAGGTTTTAGGCAGATTTATACTTGATGGCATTCCACCATCACCCAGAGGCATTCCCCAAATTGAAGTTTGTTTTGACATTGACGCTAATGGCATTTTAAATGTTTCAGCTAAAGATAAAGCCACAGGAAAAACTCAGTCCATTAGAATTGAAGGTAGTTCTGGGCTTTCTGAAGAAGAAATAGAAAAGATGAAAAAAGATGCTGAAACACATGCTGAAGAAGATAAGAAAAAAAAGGATTTAATAGAAACTAAGAATAATGCTGAGGCCTTAATCGCTCAAACCGAGAAAAGCATGAAAGATTGGAAGTTAACTGATGAAAAGAAAAAGGAAATTGAAAGTAAAATATCTGAATTGAAAAAGGTGAAAAACGATGATAACATAGATGATATTAAGAAAAAAACAACAGAACTTTCTGAAGTTTTACAGAAAATAGGCGCTGAAATGTATAAAAAAAAGTCAGAGCCTGAAGAAGGTCAAGCAAAAGAAAAATGAAGGACTACTATCAAATACTTGGAATTGAAAAAACAGCCACAGACGAAGAAATTAAAAAAGCCTATAGAAAGTTAGCTCATCAATATCATCCTGACAAGAAAGGGGGGAATGAATCAAAGTTTAAAGAAATAAATGAGGCCTATCAGGTTTTAGGAAATAAAGATAAGAGAAAACAGTATGATAGCTTTGGTGGGGCTTTTGAAGGAGGTGGTGGTTTTGATTTCAGTTCTTTTTGGGGTCAGCAGGATTTTGATTTTTCTGATATTTTTGATAGTTTTTTTTCAGGTTTTCAGAAGAAAAGAGACATTAACAAAGGGAGAGATCTTGAGCTTTTAATTTCTATTAACCTGGAGGACGCTTTAACAGGGCTTGAAAAAACAATTAATTTAAGTAAGCTGGTTGAGTGCGAACGTTGTTCTGGTAAAGGAGCAGAGCCCGGAACTGAATTAAAAGAATGCGCTATGTGCCGTGGCACAGGACAGGTTCAGCAGATGAAAAAAACCTTTTTGGGTACGATGACAAGAACAACAACATGCCCTGAATGCAAAGGACAGGGAAGAATCCCAGAAAAACCTTGTAATGTTTGTAAAGGAAAAGGAAGAATAAAAAGCGAAGAAGAGATTCAAGTTTCTATTCCTGCTGGTGTTGATTCAGGTCAGGTGATTGAAATTCCAGGAAAAGGAGAGGCCGGGAAAAGAGGAGGACCTTCAGGCAATCTTTATGTTAAAATTAAAGTGAATCCTCATCCTTTGTTTGAGAGAAAAGGGGATGATCTTTTTACAGAAAAAGAGATAAGTTTTACTCAAGCTGCTTTGGGAGATGAAGTTGAAATTGAAACTTTAGAAGGGAAGAAGCTTTTTTTGAAAGTTCCACAAGGCACTGATTCTGGGAAAGTATTTAAATTGTCTGGCAAAGGAATCCCAAGGTTTTCTGGATGGGGCAGAGGCAGCTTGTTTGTTCAATTGAATATTGAAACCCCAAAGAAATTAACCAGAAAGCAGAAAGAACTGCTCAAATCTTTAAAAAAACAAGGATTATAATGCCCTCGTAGCTCAACTGGTAGAGCAGGAACCTTTTAAGTTCAAGGTTACAGGTTCAAGTCCTGTCGGGGGCATATGGTTTCAGGCGAAAACAATTTTGCTTACATTGATGGTTCTAATTTGCATAAAGGAATTAATGAGCTTGGCTGGGATTTGGATTATCGCAGGTTTAGAGTTTGGCTTCGCGAAAAATACTCAGTCCAAAATGCTTATTTATTCTTAGGATTGATTCCACGGTATAAGAACCTGTATGCCTATTTGCAGGAGGCAGGTTTTATCCTCGTCTTTAAAGAGACGGTTTATGATTTAGATGGAAAGGCCAAAGGCAATTGTGATGCTGATTTAGTATTGCAGGTTGTGAAAGATAGTTATGAAAATCGTTTTGACAAAGCAGTGCTTGCCACAGGAGATGGAGATTTTGCCTGTCTTGTTCAATTTTTGAAAGAAAGAAACAAGTTAAAGATAGTTTTAGCCCCAGACAACAAAAAGTGCTCTATTTTAATTAAAAGGATAAATGCGCCGATTACTTACTTAAACGAGCTAAAGCAAAAATTAGCTCAAAAATGAAAAAGCCCCCAGTAAGGACGAACCTTAAAAGGGTCTTTTTCGTAGTGATTACTGAATTATAGCAAAACATAAGCTTTTGTCAAGGTTGAGTCTTGGTTGATTAGAGGGTTGTCCACATCATTGGATATAGAGCAAAAAATTCCTCGCAAGACTTCTTGCTGACCGAAAGAAAACTTTTTTGCCTGTGTAGCTTGACCTCTACCTCTGTTTGTTTAAGATAATCTTAGTGTTGCATTAACAATATTGTATTGGCTGGTAATACAAGGAGGGATTGTTTGTTATAAAATGAGAATCTGTTAGAATAATAAAAAATATATGAAAAAAGCAATTCTCTTCATAATTATTCTAGTTATTGTTATAGCTGGTTCTGTTTTGATCTATCAGGAGTTGAATCATACAGAGTCAGAACCAGAATGGGTTTTATCAGAACAAAAGCTTTATCATTTCAATGGCCAGGATTATTATTATCCTACAAGCTGGATTTTAGAAGAGCAGAAGTACTTAACTCCAGGTCAGGAGATGGCAGGGGAAGAACCTTATGTGGTTGGGTCTTATCTAAGACCAAAAGAACAAAAAAATCCCTCTGATGTTATTGGGATTGGGGGACGTCAAATAGATTGTCGCATTTTCACTGAAGAATATCTTTGCTCTTCACCAGGCAACTATTTTGGCACAACTCCTATTTACACTAAAAGCAAAAATCCTGAAGTTCTTAAAGTTTATGAATCTCTTTTAAACATTGGAGAAAGAATAAAAGATATCCAAGAGTATACCGAAGAAGAGCTTTCATATTTTAAAAGTTCTGTTAGAGAGGGGAGAATGACTTGGTTTAAAGATCCTTTGGAAACTTCAAAAATGATAGCTCCCCAGTATGGTTTTAATGTAAGTGATGATTTTGTTTTAAAGTCCCAGGCTGCAAGTGCTGGTGTAGCTGAAGTCGAAGCCTTTCATAACAATGACACATACTTTATTTCTCTAATGAGAACTGATGAAATTTGGCTCATAACTTCTATTGAGAGATTAAAGTGAGTATTCCAAAGAAAGGAAAAAGCAAAAAAGGAAAGTTAATGCATTATTCTGTGGGAGCTTTAATAAAAAAGGACGATAAATATCTTTTGATTGACAGGAAAAAGCCCCCGTTGGGCTTTGCTGGTTTAGCAGGTCATATTGACGAAGGAGAAGATGAAATTAAGGCTTTAAAACGTGAAGTTGAAGAAGAAAGCGGTTTGGAAATCGAGAATTATAAGCTCCTTTTTGAAGAAGAGCTTGACTGGAATTGGTGTAGCAAAGGCGTTAAAACTCATTATTGGTATCTATTCCAGTGTAAGGTTAGAGGAAAAGTAAAGCAGAACTTTAAAGAAGCAAAATCTATTAAGTGGTATGATAAAAAGGAGATAAAACAGCTTGAATTAGAACCTGTCTGGAAATATTGGTTCTGTAAATTAAAAATAATATGAAGTCTGTGGTAATTTGTTCGAGCTCACGTTTTGCAGAAGAAGTGCGTGAGTTTTCAAAACAATTGAAAGAAAAAGGAGTTATGGTTTATGAACCCTCTCTTTACAGGGCCTCTGGTGGTGACTGGGAAAAGATAAGAGACTTTGACAAAAGATTTGTTGCTTTGGGTTTGGTTCATGATCATTTGCATAAGATTAGATTAGCTGATGTTGTTTTTGTCTATAACAAGGAGGGGTATATTGGAAACAGTGTCACTTTAGAAATAGGTTATGCTTTAGCTTTAAACAAGCCGATTTATGCTTTTTGTGATAAAGATGAAGAAAAATGCAGAAAAGTTCTCTTCCAAGAATTTATTTCTTCTCCAGAAGAATTAATTAAAGTGTTGAGGTAGTTATGCCTTGCCCTTAGCTTTTTATCTTTCCAAGATTTTGCTAAAATAATAGATATGAAAAATAGAAACCCTTCTTTAATCCTTATCGGAGCTATTGGCGTTTTAGTAGCTGTAGCAGCTTTCTTTCTCTTTTTCTTTGGTAAAGAAAAAGGAGGATCTACTTCCAGCTTTAGTGGAGTTTTTCCAGCTGCTTTTGTACCAATTTGGTTTGCTGCAGCCAAAAAGAAAAAAGGTAAAGAGTCCATTCAAAGGAATATATTGATTCTACTTGTTGGTCTGCTTGTTGCAGGTCTTGGCTTGAGCTTGGTTTTCCTTTTAAAGTAAACATATGAAAAAAATAATACCTTTTCTAATTATACTTGTCCTTGCAGCTTTAGCTATTTACCTTGTGGCTACTAAAGAACCAGCCATAACCACTTTTGAAGAATGTGTTTCTGCAGGTTATCCTATTTTAGAAAGCTATCCCAGACAGTGTAAAACTCCAGATGGGAGAACATTTACAGAAGAAATTGATAAAACAGATTTAATCAGAGTAAGTTCTTTAGAACCGAATCAAACAATCCAAAGTCCTTTGATTATTCAAGGTGAAGCCAGAGGTGTTTGGTTTTTTGAAGCTGATTTTCCTGTTAAGCTTTATGATGGAAATGGCAATATTATAGCTCAAGGGATAGCTCAAGCTTTGGGTGATTGGATGACAGAAGATTTTGTTGGGTTTAGATGCGAACTTGAGTTTGAGACCCCAGAGACAGAAACAGGCCAATTGATTTTAGAAAAAGACAATCCTTCAGGATTGCCAGAAAATGCTGACCAGTTAATTATCCCTGTTGTTTTTGATTTAGAGAAAATAACAGTAAAGGCTTTCTTTAACAACAGCCAGTTAGATCCTGAATTTTCCTGCAATAAAGTTTTTTCTGCTGAGAGAGAAATCCCTAAAACTCAAAGTGTAGCAAGAGCTGCTTTAGAAGAATTATTAAAAGGCCCGACAGAGCAAGAAAAAGAACAAGGATTTTTAACAAATATAAATGAAGGAGTGGAAATTCAAAGCTTGGTTATAGAAGAGGGGACAGCTATGGTTGATTTTAACGAACAATTAGAATATCAGGTTGGAGGTTCTTGTAGGGTTGCAGCTATTAGAGCTGAAATAACAGAAACATTAAAACAGTTTGAGACAGTCTCTGATGTTATTATCTCAATTAATGGCAGGACAGAAGATATTCTACAGCCATGATAAGTATAAAAGGCTTACAAAAATTAGACATAAGATTAGGTAAGGTTATTGATGTTGAAGTGCTTAAAAATACAAAATACACCACTCATAAATTGACCATTGATTTTGGAAAGGAAATAGGAATAAAAACATCAGGAGCAAGGTTAGTAAATTATAAAAAGGAAGATTTAATGAATAAATTAATCTTTGGTGTTATTAATTTAGAGCCAAAACAAATAAGCAATTTTATGTCTCAGGTTCTGGTTTTGGGAGTTCCAGATGGAAAAGGGGAATGTATTTTAGCTGTACCAGAAAAAGAAGTGGAGCTTGGGGCAAAGCTTTATTAAATGAGGAGAAAAGTTTCCTTCTTTTGATTTAGCAGTTCTCAAAGCTTATTTTCCTTCAAAAGGACTTCCTTTTAAATAGTTCCCTCTGGATTTACGGTTTCTCCAAGCTGCTGATTTTGAATCCAGGTTTTTAGCGATTTCACCTTCAAAAAAACCTTCAGGAGTGCTTTTAACAGCTTTTGCTCCTTTTTCCTTCCAAACTTCTCTGAGAAGCTCTGGATAATCAATCATAATGCAAGGAGAAGTGTGGTCTTTTACTCTTTTTTGTACTTCTCTTACTTTTTTAAAAACAGGAGAGTTTAAAACAACATCAGCAACTGATTTGTACTTGCTTTTTCCATTATAAATATCATGGATATTAGCTGCAGCTAAAGGAGTAAAAACACATGGCTTTATATCTCCAGCTCCATCAACATGAAAGTATCTTCTTCCACCAGCAATACAACCCTGAACTTCTGGTCCATCGTTCCAAAAATCTCCCAGGAAAATAGGTTTTTGCAAAGAACGCCATTTATGGACTTGTTCAGCTAAATAAACTCTTTGGGGTGGCTCTACCATTAAGTCAAGAACTGGCTTTCTTCCGATGGGAATGTAAATGAAATACCAACCAAATTTACACCCTTTTTTTATGTAATAGTCAATGAATTTATCAGAAGATAAAACTTCAGCATTTTGTCTTGTGACAGTGGCTGAAAACCCAAAAAGTATTCCTGCTTTGTCTAATTCCTCCATTACTTTGCTTATTCTGGAAAAATGACCTTCTCCTCTTCTTTCATCTGTTTCCAAATCAAAACCTTCAACTGAAATACAAGGACAAATATTACCCAAACGAGCCAGACCAGATATTACCTCTTTATTAATAAGGCTGCCATTGGTATAGACCATGAAAGTGACATCTTTGTGTTTTTCAGCTAATCCAGCCATGTCTTTCCATTTTAGAAATGGTTCTCCCCCAGATAGAACAACAAAGTAAGCGCCAAGCTCCTCTTTAAATTCTTTAACAAGCCTGTCTACAGTTTCCAAAGGCAAATCACTGCCCTGAGCATAGCTGTCAGCATAACACCCATAACAATTCATATTACACCTATTTGTCCAATCAACCACAAAAAGGCAGGGAGCTGCACCTGTTTTAGCTCTGAACTTGTTTCTTTTCCCTTCAGAAGCAATGTTCTTGGCCAAACCCTTTATGGATTGTTTGACTGCTAAGGGCCTTTTAGGGTTAGAAAGAATATCAATTGTAAGATTGCTGGCTATTAAAGCCACTTCAGCTATTCTTTTTTTCCGCCAAGGACGAGTAGGTTTGAGAAAAGAGAGAAATCTACTTTTTAGCAGAGAAGGGCCTATTCCTTTCAGTATCTTTCTGCCCCAGCTTCTTTCAGCTAGATAAAAGTATGAACTAATTAATGGTTTTAAAAACATATTATTCTATCCTAACTCTAGTTAAGATAAAAATCAATCAAATTTATTTTTAAAAACAAACAGCCCTCTATTCAAAGGACTATTTGTCTCCAAAATTTTTAGTAATCCCACTTTCCAAAACCAGGACCTTCAGGACTCAAGTATCCGACTCCATGTAGTTCTGCGCAAGCATCATTTTCCACTTGCTGGACAATGGCAAAAGAACCCCAGATTGCAGGGCCTATTTCTTCTCCGTCTGCTGTATACCAAACTCCACCCGAGGAATCAGCATTACTTGGAGCTGCCACTATTTTCACAAAATAGCTCCATTTGCATTCCTGACCTTCAGTACCTACATATGAACCGCTTTGGTGATTGGTTAACCAGGCCCCAGAACCAATGTAGGAGTCATAACCAAAATATCTATCTAGCAAACCATCTCCATCGCAATCCTTGTTATCCAACCAAGCATCATTCCATTTCATGGCCAAATCCACGTCTTTGTATTCTTGGCACCAAGCAGCATCTCTGTAAGCATCACAATATTTTCCGTTGAACATTCGCGCTTGATAATTGTATCCCCACTGATCATATCCAGTTTCAATAATGCTTCCATCAGAAGCTTGCAGAGTTCCACTTTGAATAGTGGTGCATTTTGGCATTTTTGCTGTCATCAAAGAAGAAGGAGCATTCTTAGCCAAAACAAATCCCAAGCCAATAACAACTACTATAAAAAAGATAAGAAGTAATATTCTATTCATGATTTTCTTTTAAAACGACCTTTTCATTATTATATCAACTAAAAACAACCTTGAAAACAAGGAAGTGTTCTGCTATAGTTGCTTTTGTCTCCCATTATGCAGAAAAGGAGGTGTTTCGCATGGCAAAGAAAGAGGAGGCAATAGATCTAGAAGTAACTGTTATAGAGATAGGGCCAAAGGAGGGCAAGGGGTGTCCCTTTTTCAGCCCAAAGAAAAAAAGCGGAAATAGTTCCATTAGCCTGCCGAGCGGAAACATGGTCACGGGGGACAGCTATCTAGCCAGGATGTTGGCCAAACGCAAGGATCAAGAATCAAAGCGATCAGTCTGGAACTGACAGGTTGTGTGCTGGTATTTGGTTTGATACCAGCACACAAAACCTCATTCATTTACAAACTTTAGAACTTAGGACAAGGATATTATACAAAGCAACAGAATGATGTTTTTGTCAAAAAAGGGCCCAAAAAGGCCAAAGGTATGAATACTCAAAAAGAGGCAGAAAACCTCTCTGGAGGCCATTTTACAGCTCTAGTAGGGTTATAGAATGAAAGAGGATCCTAGGAAAACGATCACGTGCGCCCGGAATGCGCAAGGAAGGATTTATACCATAATCCCTAGGATCCACTTAATATTATTTTAATCAGAAAAAAGGCCTTGTCAATTCTTATTTTTATGATATTGTTTAAGCAACAAAGGCCGAGTACGTCAGTGGAAGTCTGACAGAGCCCTGCTTCATTTGATCGGCCGGTGGAGCAGGGTTTTTACTTTAGTTTGGCCAGTCAGAAATTTGAGAACAAGGTCTTTCAGTTGATTTTTAAATAATGTTTGGATATAATCAGGAAATGAAATTAAAGCTACGGTTTTTATTGGTACTATTGTCGACAACAGATGGTTAGGGTGTTTCTTTTCTGTTGAAGAACCGCAGCTATATATAATTATGAAAGGAATAATAAAATACTTTGTTTTTTTAATTATTGTTCTAGGTGTTGGCTATTTAACATTCCAGTTTGGAATTGAAATAGGGGAGCAGAACATTTTGAAAACACCACCTCCAAACATAACCAATGCTGATTCTGAAATTGATTTTTCTTTGTTTTGGGAGACTTGGAGAAACCTGGAAATGAGTTATCTTGAAACAGAGGACCTAGATTACAAGGAAATGCTTTATGGAGCTATTACAGGAATGGTAAAGAGCTTGGATGACCCTTACACTGTGTTTTTTACTCCAAAGCAGGCCGAGGTTTTTGAAGAAGAACTTTCAGGAAAATATGAAGGGGTTGGCATGGTAATTGGAATTAAAGATGACACGCTGAAAGTGGTTTCTCCTTTTAAAGACACACCAGCTGACAAAGCAGGTTTAAAAGCAGGGGATGAGATTGTTAAAGTGGAAGATACTTTCACAAAGGACTTGACCATTGAAGAATCAGTGAGTTTGATTAAAGGACCTGAAGGCACAGAAGTAAGACTTTTAATCCAAAGAGAGGGCTGGACAGAACCAAAAGAGTTTATCTTAGAAAGAGCTGTGATTATTATTCCTACTTTGGAACTTGAGATAGAAGACAACATAGCCATTGTTAAAATGTACCAGTTTAACAGAATCCTAACTTCAGAGTTTCAAAAAGCAGGTTCAGAGATTTTAGAAAAAGGGGTTAACGACATTGTGCTTGACTTGAGAAACAACCCGGGAGGATATTTAGATGAAGCTATTAGTGTTGCTGGTTGGTTTATTGAAAGAGGGGAAATCGTGACTTGGCAGGAAGAGAAAGACGAAAAAACACCTTATGAATCAAGAGGACCTGCCTTATTTAAAGACCATAATGTTGTTGTTTTGATTAATGAGGGGTCTGCTTCTGGCTCTGAAATTTTAGCTGGAGCTTTAAGAGACCAAAATGGAGTTAAACTAATTGGCGAGAAGTCATTTGGCAAGGGTTCTGTCCAAGAACAGATTAACTTGTCAGATGGCTCTTCTTTAAAAGTGACAATTGCTAAGTGGTTAACGCCCAATGAAGTTTCTATTGAAGATGAGGGCTTGACTCCTGATATTGAGGTTGAAATGTCAGAAGAAGGTGACACACAGCTTGAAAAAGCAATTGAGTTTTTAAAATCTTTAAGATAAAATCAGAATAATATGAAAGTGGTTTTATTGGAAAATGTTGACAATGTGGGAAAGAAGTATGAAATAAAAGAGGTGAGCGATGGTTTTGCCAGGAACTTTTTGTTTCCCCAGGGTTTGGCAGAGCCAGCCACTGAAGAATTAACAGAATGGGCTCAAGAACAAATGAGTCAGAAAGCGGAAAAAGCCAAAGAAGATCTTGAACAGAAGGGGAAAATGGCTTCTGAAATGGATGGGCTTGAACTTGAAATACCAGTTAAAGTAGGGGACAAGGGCCAGTTTTTTGAAAAAGTAAGCGCAAAAAAAATTGCAGAGGCCTTAAAGAAAATGGGCTATGATGTTAGCAGGAATCAAGTGGAATTAAAAAGCCCTATTGAAGAGATAGGAGAGTTTGAAATTAAGGTCAAGTTTGACCATAATTTAGAAACTGATATTAAAGTAATAGTTGTAGAAGAAAATTAAACAACACTCACAACTTTTGCTTTTCTTTTAGTCCCAGTAAAAAGCTTTTTATTCTTGGTTTTAAACTGAACAATTCCTTCTGTTAAAGCAAAAAGAGTATGGTCTTTTCCAACACCAACATTTACACCAGGTAGGTATTTAGCGCCACGCTGTCTGATTATAATTTCACCTGATTTTACTTTTTGTCCACTGGCTCTTTTAACTCCTAAATATTTAGGTTTGGAATCTCTTCCCAGCTTTGTTGAACCAGCTGATTTCGTCTTTGACATATATAAGATGATAGCAAAAATAAAAAGATTTTTCAAGGATTATAAAAAAGAGATTTTTGTTTTTTTAATAGTTTTTCTTTTAATTCTCCTTGTTTTTGGGATTATTAAACTAGTTATTCTCAATTTAGAAAAACCTGATCTACTCTGGCTCTGAATGAAACTTCTTGTGAATGTCTTTTAATCTTTTTGAAACAACATGAGTATATATTTGGGTTGTAGCAATGCTTTTGTGGCCTAAAAACTCTTGAACCACCCTTAAATCAACCCCTTTAGCTAAAAGATCTGTAGCAAAGCTGTGCCTTAAAGTATGAACAACAGTGCTTAAAGGAAGTCCAGCTCTAATTACATGTTTTTTAACGATATTTTCAACAGATCTGGTGGTTAATCGCAAAGGAGCGTTTTTCGGCCCTTTGTATCTTATAAACAAGGCCTTTTCTTTGTCATCTCTGGTTTTTAAATATTTTTTCAAAACATTTAAGCATCTTTCTGAAAAATAAACAGGCCTCACACGGTTTCCTTTGCCAACAATGCTTAATTCTAGGTCTTTGGTGTCAGGCTTTATCCTGAACTGGTCCTTGTTTAAAGCCACTAATTCAGCCACTCTCATTCCAGTTGAAAAAAGAACTTCTAAAATAGCTTTGTCTCTAAGGCCTGTTCTGGTATTTGGAATAGGGGAGTCAAGCAAATCTTTTATCTGTTCTAAGTTTAAAAATTTAACTGATTTTGATGATTGTTGTTTGGCTAATTGAATTTTGTCTGCTGGTAAAGCAGCAATGTCTCTTTGAGCAAAAAACTTAAGAAGATTTCTTAAGGCAATTAAATAATGGTTCTGGGTGCTTCTTTTTAATGGCTCTTTGGTTTTTGGGCTTATATTTTTTGAAAGAAAAACCCTGTATTTCCAAATATGGTCCTTTGTTAATTCAGAGGGCTTTAATTTTTCCAGGTTATTGCTTTTTAACCAAGAAAAAAACTTGTTTAATAATCTTTCATAAGTTATCTGACTTTTATTTCCCAAACCTTTCTCAATATCCAAGTATTCCAAGAAGTCGTTTTTGTATTCTATAATAGGTTTTACCATATACTTTGATAAAGGGTTATTCTGCGAAGTATACACTTCTCTAATTATAGGGTTAATATAAGAGTTATGTCAATCCCCTGAAACTCTTTTTTTAATGTTTTCCCAGATTTTTTTCAAAAACTCTTTTAATTCCTGATTTAATTCTTGTTTTTCCTCTTCCAACCCCTTTTTTATGTTGTCTTTTATTGCTTCAATATAGTCCCCTGCTAATGGGTATATATTATTTTTATACCAAAGATTCAGTTTCTCTAAAACTGGTTTTGTAATACCAAGAGCTTGTTTAATATAATGTTTAAAGGTGTCAAGCCAAGTATATTCCTCTAAAGGGCTGCCAATACTGGTTGTTGTTTGGGCTGAAACCAAAAAAGGAATAAGAAAAATGGAAATAATAAGTATTTTTTTCATGGTTTTGCTTTTTTAATTCTTCTAAGGGTTTTTTCTTTGCCCAAAAGATAGGCAATTTCAAAAGGCCCTGCAGATGACTTTTTTCCGCTTAAAGCCACTCTCAAAGGCCATAGAAGTTTTCCTCTGTCCCCTATTTTATCGGCCTCTTTCATTAAGGCCTTTGTTATTTCCTCTTCATTCCATTTTTTTATTTTACTTAATATCTTTTTTGACTTGTCTAAAGAAGAAGCAACATCTTTCTCTTTCATATTTTTCCATTTTAACAGGTTTTTGTCTATTTCTGGCTCTTCAAAGAAATAATCTATTAATTCTGAGATTTCAGAGAGTTTTTTTAATCTTTCTTGGTAAAAACCCACCGCTTCTTTAATATAAGAGAAAGGAAGCTTCTCTCCTTTTTTATCCTGATATTCTGTCACAGCAAAGGGTTGTTTTAAAGCTCCAACAATGAGTTGTTTTTGATCCCAAAGAGGAAATATTAAGCCTGCTTTAATTAAGTAAGGACAGCAAAGCTCTGCTAATTTATCTAAAGGCATTTTTCTAATGTAAAAACCATTTAGCCAAAGAAGCTTGTTAATGTTAAAAACAGCTCCTGATTTCTGGATTTTCTCAAAAGTGAATTCTTTTTCCAATTCTTTTAAAGAAAAGACCTCTTTTTCTGTTTTAGGATTCCATCCTAAAAAAGCCATAAAATTAATCAAGGCCTCTGGCAAGAACCCCTCTTCTTCATATTGCTTCATAAAAGTGGCTCCATGCCTTTTAGAGAGCTTTGATTTGTCAGGGCCTAAAACCAAAGGCAGGTGAAGGAATTTTGGGTTCTTAAAACCCAAGGCCTTATTTATTAAAATTTGCTTCGGTGTATTTGGAATATGGTCCTCTCCTCTAATAACATGAGTTATCTTCATTTCAAAATCATCGATAGCGCAAGCTAAGTTGTATAAAGGTTGTTTTCCTTTAGCTATAACAAAGTCCCCCAAAGTATCTGAATCATATTCAATTTTCCCTCTTATAATATCTTGAAAAGCTATTTTTTTAGACGGAGTTTTTAATCTTAAAACATAAGGTTTTTTCTCTTTTAAATTTTTTTCCAGCTCCTCTTTTTTTAACTGGTGGCATTTTCCAGCATACAAAGGTGGTTTGCCAATACTCATTGCGTATTGCCTTTGAGCTTCTAATTCTTGTTTAGCGCAAAAACAATAGTAAACCTTTTTCTCTTCAATTAACTTATCTACATATTTTTCATAAATCTCTTTTCTCTCTGACTGCCTGTAAGGACCCTCATTCCATTCAATGTCGAGCCATTTTAAGCAAGACAAAATCCCCTCTTCGTATTCTTTTTTAGATCTTTCTTTGTCAGTGTCTTCTATTCTTAACACAAAACCAGCTCCATATTTTTTAGCAAAAAGATGGTTAAAAAGAGCTGTTCTGGCATTGCCTATATGAAAGGGTCCTGTTGGTGATGGAGCAAATCTTACTTTATTCATATTAAAGATAAATATTCTAAAAGATAATTAGCTATTTTTGTGGCTGCTTCTGGCTTGGCAAAACTAGCTGAATTTTCTCCCATTATTTTCATTGCTTCTTTATTATGGAGCACTGTTTCTATTTTTTGCAAAAAGAAGTTTGGCTTTAGGTTTTGTTCTTCAATAACCTCCCCTCCTCCCATTTGAGCAAAATGAAAAGCATTTTTGCTTTGATGGTCTTGAGCTGATTCTGCTAAAGGAATCAGAATGGCTGGTTTTTTGGCTCCAGCTATTTCAAATAGGGCGCTGCTTCCTGCTCTTGAAATAACAAGGTCAGAAGCGCAAAGAGCGTGTTTTAATTGTTCTTCGTTTAAAAACCCAAAACCATGATAGTATTTAGATTGTTCTTTTCCTAAAATAGCTTTAGCTTCAGGCTCGACTAGTTTAAAGTTTTCTTTGCCTGTCTGGTGAATGATTTCAAAGTTTTTGATTAAATCAGGCAGAATTTCAAGAATAATACTATTTATTCTTTGAGACCCCAAAGAACCACCTAAAATGAGCAGAACTGTTTTATTCCCTTTCATCTTTAAGAGCTCTAAAGCTTTTCTTTTCTCCCCTTTTAAAAGTTCCTTTCTAATAGGATTTCCCATGCAGATAATCTTGTCTTTGGGAAAATATTCTGTGTTTGGAAAAGAAGTGAATATTTCAACAGCCCATTTGCTTGATATTTTAGAAGCTAAGCCAGGGGCAACATCTGATTCTTGTAAGATAAGGGGTGTTCTTAAAAAAAGACAAGCTAAAGAAACCGGGAAAGAACCATATCCGCCCTTGCTGTAAACAAAGTCAGGTGCTGTGAAAAAGAGCAAGAATAAGCTTTGTAAAAATCCAAGAGGAACTTTAAAAATATCAAGAATATTATGAAAAGAAAAATATCTTCTTATCTTGCCTGTGATAATATGCTTTACTTTAACATCAAGCTCTTTAAAGAGTAGTGTACCGTACTGCTGTTTAGGGCCTAAATAATATATTTTTAGGTTTTCTCCAGGATAAAGATTCCTTAATTCCCTTACAACAGCAATAATAGGGAAAATATGTCCCATAGTACCACCTCCTGTAAAAACTATTTTCATGTTTTTTTAGAAATGTTTAATAAAAGGCCGACAGCCATTATTTCTGATATAATATGGCTTCCACCATAACTGAAAAAAGGCAATGGTATTCCTCCCAAAGGCAGAACGCCTGCAATTCCAGCAATATTTAATAAAGCTTGCAATGATATCCAAACCGTAATACCCAGAGCCAGAAACCCCTTAAAACTATCTTTGTTTTTGGCGGCTATTATTAAACCAAAATAGCAGAAAGCCAAAAAAAGTAAAAGGAGCAGAAAGCAACCCAAAAAACCTGCTTCTTCTCCTATTATAGCAAAAATTGAGTCAGTTGTGCTCTCTGGTAAGAATCCGAACTTTTGTCTGCTCATGCCAAGCCCCAGACCAAACATTTTTCCAGAACCAAGAGAAATAGCAGCTTGTTTTGCCTGGTATCCTTTTCCCAAAGGGTCACTGCTCGGGTTTAAAAAACTGGTTAATCTTTCTAATCTGTAAGATTGAGAAAGGATGAAAAAAGAGAAAAGAGCTAAAGCACTAAATGCAGCAGAAACAGTATGCCACAAAGGAGTAGGAGCGAAAAAATACATCATAACACCAACAATAAAGATGATAGCAAGGGTAGTCATGTCAGGTTGCATTATTAAAACAAGAACTAAAGCTGCTAAAACTATTAAAAAAGGAAGAAACAGTTCATTAAAGCCCTTCTTCTGCTTTAATCTTCCGTTCAGCCAAGCAGCAAGATAAAGAATAAAAGTTATTTTTAAAAGTTCTGCAGGCTGGAAAGAGAAAAAGCCAAAATTAACCCATCTTGAAGCCCCTTTAATAGTAAGCCCTATTTTTGGGAGAAAAACAAGGAGCATTAGAAACAGGTTAAAAAGAAAAAGAAAAGGAGTTATTTTCTTTATCTTTTCTATGGGAAGGAAAAAGAAAACCAGAGCGAGAAAAAGCCCAATGCCCAACATTATTATTTGATGGAAAAGATAATGCCAAGGCGTATTATAATTTTCCAAAGACAAAGGAAAAGAAGTAGTGGATAAAGTAATTAACCCCCAGATTATTAAGATTGAAACAATAACGAATAATTTCCAATCAATTCTTTTTTTTGCCATAGTATTTAACCCATTTTTTAAACAAATCCCCTCTTTCTTTATAATCAGAAAAAAGATTAAAACTAGCTGAACCAGGACTTAACAAACAGACCTCTCCTTTTTTAGCTTTTTCAAAACAAAGCTTAACTGCTTCTTCCATAGAAAATACTTTTGTTTTCTTTGTTTTAAGTTTTTGGCCTGTTCCCTCTCCCAAAACAATAACTTGTATCCTTTTTTTAGCAACTAATTCAGAAAGCTTTCTATAATCACTTCCTTTGTCAGAGCCACCGAAAATTAAAACACTTGTTTTAGGCAGAGCTTTTAAAGCAGCTATTGTAACTTCAGGCAAAGTGGACATAGAATCATTGTAAAAGTGAATGCCCTTAAGCTTACCAACATATTCTAATCTGTGCTTTAATCCTTTAAAGTTTTTTAAAACACTTTTAATTGTTTTATCGGGTACATTTAACAGTTTTACTGTTAAAAAAGCAGCTTCAGCATTAAGCTGGTTAAAATCCCCTTTCAAAGAAACATCCATCCCTTTTTTAAAAGGAATCTTTTTTGACTTGGCTTTTTTAACTATGTTTTTTAACTCAGGATTATAGATTAAAAAGTCTTCTTTTTTCTGATAACGAAAAATGTTTTCTTTTGCTCTTTGGTATTCTTTAAAGTTTTTGTAATAATCTAAATGATCTGGGAAAAGATTTAAGAAAACAGCTATTTGAGGGGATTTCTTTAAAGTTTGCAATTGATGAGAAGAAAGCTCATAAACTAATATTTCATCTTCTTTTGCTTTTAAAAGCTTTTGAAACACTGGTTTCCCTATATTCCCTACTAAATAAACCTTAAACCCAGCTTTTTTTAATATTTGATAGATTAAAGTTGCAGTTGTTCCCTTTCCTTTGGTTCCTGTAATTCCAATTATTAATCCTTTGAAGTTGTCAAAAAGAATTTCAGCTTGAGAAGTAATTTTCTTTTTGTATTTTTTTATCTTTGATATAGGGATGCCTGGAGTTTTGAATATTAACTCATAATCATCAAGCGCTTTCAAATAATTCTTTCCAGAATATATTTTTGTGTTTTTGTCTGGTTTTTCTACCTTTTCCTTATCTGCAATTCCAATTACTTTTTTTGGAAAAAGTTTTCTTAAAGCAAAAAAAGTGTCTTTTCCTTCTTTGCCAAAACCCAAAACAGCTATTTTCTTCTTTTTTAACTGTTCCAATTTCATTCTTTAGGATAGCATGAGTTTTTGGGTAAATAAAGATTGAGCGCCGATCAAGAGACCGACGCTATTATTTCCAATAATTCTTCCCTCCCTATTGTTATCAAACCGGATAAAGTCAGCGAGGCGGTGCTTGCATTATTCTCCCTTTTGCTCCAGTCGTATGCTATGACACAAAGGGAGCTGATGATATCAGCATCCTCCTCGTCTTCATTTTCAAGGGCTTCACAGCGAGGAAGCCCCAGCATCATCCGGTCTGTGTATTTCAGCCCCAGCCCCTCACGCTTACTCAGGTTTTGGGTTCTGTGCCTTAATTCGTGAGATGCTAGCAAAATGTAAGCCCGCATCGGGCACCAGCCGCATGTCATCAGCGACTGCAAACTCTGCTGTAGTCTCACTTGTTCTATGATGATTAAGTCATGTGGCTTGCAATACGCTATGCCACATGGCGTTTGGTTTGACTTTAGGACAAAAATAGCTATTTCGTCCCCGAAAGTCGCCATAGAGAGTGCCTTAAGCACTCCGATCAATTCTGAAATATCCATCATTGCACCTTCCTACGGATTGTTTTTTAGAAAAATCGATTATGTATTATAGGACAATAGAAAAGAAAAGTCAAGTTTAGTTTTAAAGGTTGAGCGTCGGTTTTTTAACCGATGCTGTTACTCTTTTCGTATAAAGTCCTTTATTGTCCAGAATGCAACATAGGCCAGTAAGACCAGTACTGCTGCTCTGGCACCCATGACCACGTAGTCCATTTTTCCTCCTTTCACCCCAACAGCCGTATAGCCACTCCAATCATAGCAAGAATCATTGAGATAATCCAGAATCTCATGGTAATTTTCTCTCTGCACCATCCTTTAGCTTCAAGATGGTGATGGATCGGGGCGCAAAGAAAGACTTTCTTTTTGAAGAGTTTTTTTGAAACAAGTTGAATAATAATGCTTCCAACCTCAATCACTAAAAGCCCTGCTATAATAGGGAGAACTAACAAGGAATCAGTTAAAAAAGCAACAACAGCTAAAGTGGCAGTTAAACCAATTGCGCCTGTTTCTCCCATGTAGAATCTGGCTGGTGGTATGTTAAACCATAAAAAAGCTAAAGTTGAACCTGAAATAACAGCGCAGAATGCAGCTAAATCATACTGGGAGTTGCTGAAAGCAATAATGGAAAAAGCTCCAAACATTATTGAGAAGACACCACCTGAAAGTCCGTCAATTCCATCAATCACTCCCCCGGCCCAACAAGCAATAACAGTGATGATAAAGAGCGGTATGTACCAAAGACCGATGAAAAAATCCCCATTGCCTGGAACGTGAATAGTGTCAAATCCTAATTTGAAAAAGAACCACCAAGCACCAATTGTCCCGATTAGAAAAACAATAGCTAATCTCCTGGTGAATCTGATTCCACCAGCAGCATACTTTCCTTTTGAAATGATTTGTAAAATATCATCTCCCAAACCCAATAAAGAAGCTGCAATTAATGTCGCTAAAGGAAGCCAGGTTTGTTCCCTGGAAAGAAAATCAAGGCCTTCTATTAGAGGGCTTAAAGCAGAAAAAAGGAAAATAACAAAGAGAGTTGTCACCCATATTAAAAGACCTCCCATTCTGGGAGTGTTCACTTCTTTGTCTTTGTGAAGAGAGTGAAAAACTGTGGCAGGTTTCCCGTCAATGGTTTTAGTTCTTGGTTTTTTTCTCCAAAGTTTGTATTTGTAGAGAAAATGAGTTAAAACAGGAGTCCAAAGAACAGCTATCAGAGCAGAAAAAGCAAAAAGAATTAAGATTTTAATAACATGGAATGTCATAAGGAGTTAAATGGTAAAGAACAATTTATCAATTCTGTCATGTCCTGGAACCTGTCTTCAGAGCCCAAAACAGTATTTATAATAAAGCCCTTGTCTTTAATAATAATAAGGAGGCATTGTCCTGCTCTTTCTGTAAACCCGGTTTTACCTGCAATTATTCTTTTGTCTTCACCTAAAAGTTCATTAGTGTTTTCTAAAGTGTGATGATAAATGCCATTATCTAAATAAAGGTCGGTTTTTTTCTCAGAGAGAATCTCAATTATCTCTGGATGGTTTTCTAAAATATATTGAGTCAATTTTGCTAAATCGTGCGCTGTAGAAAGATTGATTTGGTTTTTTGGTCTTTTTAAATCCTCTGGGTCTATTCCAGTAGCATTATAGAAAAAGGTGTTGTCTAAGTTCAGTTCTTCTGCTTTCAAATTCATTAAGTCAACAAAGGCCTGTTCTGTCATTAAATCAGCCAAAGAATAAGCAGCATCATTGCTTGACTCAATCAGCATCACCTTCAAAAGGTCTCTCAAAGATAAAACTTCTCCTTGTCTTAGAAATCCATTGTGAGATGTTTGATTTACTGCTTTTTCTGAAATTAAAACTCTTTCTGTGCCGCTATAGAACTCAGAAGCAATAACAGCTGTCATTAACTTGGTTAAGCTGGCAATTGGAACTTGCTCTTCCATTTCTTTTTCAAAAAGAACTTTTCCTTTTTTAAAAGAAAGATAGCTTTCTGGAGTAATGTTTTCTAAATCACATTGTTTTTTAGGCAAAGAAATATTAGCTGTTAAAGCAGGTGTGATTAAGGGTCTTTTTGCAAATTCTCTTTGGTAAAAAAAATCAGACACTTTTCCTTGGAAAAAATTGCAAAACATCCAAAAAGGAAAGCTTAGCAAAACAACGCTTAAAAAAAGTTTTAAGTTCCTATCCATTTATTTTCAACTTTAATTCTTTTAATTGTTCTTCTGAAACTTCAGAAGGGGCATTCATCATTAAATCCCTGCCATCCCCTGTTTTAGGAAAAGCAATTACCTCTCTTATGCTTTCTTCTCCAGCTAAAATCATCAAGAACCTGTCCAGGCCCCAAGCAATGCCGCCATGCGGAGGGACCCCATATTTAAAAGCCTCAAAGAGATGGCCAAACTTCTCGCTTATTTCTTTTTTCGAATGGCCCAGCAAAGTAAACACCTTTTCAAGGATTTCTCTTTCATGGGTTCTAATGCTGCCCCCAGCCACTTCATTGCCATTGAGCACAACGTCATACTGAAAAGCAAGGGTTTTTTCCATATTGCTTTTAGTAAGCTCTTCAGCAGACTGTACTTGGGGCCTGGTAAAGGGATGGTGCATGGCTATCCATTTTCCCTTTCCCTCTGATTTGTCAAACATTGGAAAATTTATTACCCAACAGAAAGCAAGTTCGTCTTTGTCTTTTCTCAAGTCCGGACGGTCGGTTTTATACTTTTCCATCGCTTCTTTGTATTCAAGGCGCGGGAAAGGCCTTTGTTGGATTTTTTTCTTTGGAAAGAGCCTCTCTACAATTTCTATAAAAAGATTTTCAGTAAGTTCCATTATATCTTCTTGGCTGGCGAAAGACATTTCAACATCAAGCTGGGTAAATTCTGCTTGTCTATCCCCTCTTTGGTCCTCGTCTCTTAAGCATCTTACCACTTGGAAGTATTTTTCCATGCCAGCAACCATTAAAAGTTGTTTGTACTGCTGGGGGCTTTGGGGCAAGGCGTAGAATTTGCCCGGCTGGAGGCGTGAGGGCACCACAAAGTCTCTCGCTCCCTCAGGGGTTGATTTTGTCAAAAGGGGAGTTTCAATTTCAATGAAGCCTTTTTCATACATAGACTTTCGCATGAACTTTATCACTTCATGACGCATCATGATGTTTTGTTTCATTCTTTCTGTTCTTAAATCCAAGTACCTGTATTCCATTCTTTTTTCTTCATTTATCTTTCTTGTGTCTTCTGTTAATTCAAAAGGAGGGGTTTTTGATTCATTTAACACTTTTAATTCCTTTCCTTCTATCTCTATCTTGCCTGTTTCCATGTTTTCATTCTGCATGCCTTTTGGTCTTTGTTTCACTTTCCCCTTTACTTCAATTACCCATTCTGGTTTTAATTTCTTCGCCTCTTTAATTGAAAAAACAACCTGGCAAATACCACTTCTGTCTCTTAAATCACAAAAAATAATCTTGCCATGGCTCCTTACATTGTGAACCCAACCCTTTAAAAGAACTTCTTTGTTAATTTTTTTTGTTGTTTCAATTATTTCTGTTCTTTTCATAGATATTTTTTCACTTTTTCTACAATTTCTTTTGGGGTAAAATCAGTTTTAATTAAATACCCTTCTGCTTTGTATTTTTTTACTTCTTTTTTAACATGAGGGTCATCAAGATTGCTGAAAGCCAACACTTTAATATTCTTTGTTTCCCCTTGCTTTAGTTTTTTTAAAATTTGGACGCCATCTTTTTCTGGAAGCAGGATATCTAAAAGAATTAAATCTGGTAGAAATGTTTCTAAAACTTTAAATGTTTCTTTTTCTGTCTCGACCGATTTTACTTCAAAGCCATTCTCTTTGAACTTCTGAACATACATGTCTTTTAACAGTTCTTCATCTTCAATAATTAGTATTTTTTTTGGCATTTTATGAATTTTCTTTTGCCGACCTTTATTATAATGTCTTTTTCCATTTTAATCTCTTTTTTCCAATCTGTAATTACCTGATTGTTAATTTTTACTGCTTTTTGTTCTATTAATCTTTTGGCTTCTGATTTTGAAGAAGCTAATTTAGCTTCAGTTAACAAGTCCAAGATTAAATATGAGTTCTTTTTTGGTGAAAACTTTGGCATTTCAGAAGGAAGTTCTTTTTTAGAAAACACTCTTTCAAACTCTTTTTGAGCTTTTTGAGCCTGTTTTTCTCCTTTAATTATTCTTACTATTTCAAAAGCCAAGAGTTTTTTAAACTTCATCGGATTTTCTCCTTTTTTCATTCTTTGTTCCATTTCCTCAATGTTTTCAACATCAGTTAAAAGTTCAAAGCCTTGTAAGATTAAATTATCTGGGAAAGACATTGCTTTACCATACATTTGTTCTGGAGCGTCAGAAAGGTTAATGCCGTTTCCTCTTGTTTTGGACATTGCTTTGCCATCAGGAGAAGTCATCATTTTATTGGCTCTTACAAACTTTTCCTTTTTCAAGTAGGCCTTGCTCAATTCCCTCCCTACCAACATGTTAAAGATTTGATCACTCCCTCCCATTTCCATGTCAACTTTCATAGCCACCCCGTCATAACCTTGCATTAAAGGATAGCAGAACTCATGTAAACGAATAGGGTTGCCCTCTTTTATTCTTCTTTCAAACAGGTCTCTTTCTAACATTCTTTGGACTGTAATATGGCTCATTAATTCTAAAACATCTTCTAATTTTAATTTGCTCAGCCATTTGTAGTTCCTTTCAAAGCGAACAGGATTCTTCTTGTCTGAAAAATCAATTAACTGACCTGCTTGTTTTTTCCATCCAGCCATGTTCTTTTCTATTTCCTCATCACTTAGCAATTTCCTTGTTTTTCCTTTATCAGGGTCCCCTATTTTAGCTGTAAAATCTCCAATAAGGAATATAACTTCATGGCCTAATTGCTGTAAGATTCTCATTGCCCTTATTCCCATAGCATGGCCAACATGCAAAAAAGGGCCTGTTGGGTCAAACCCTTGATAGACCTTCATTCTTTCTCCTTTGAGCATTTTTTTCCTTAACTCATCCTTAGAAGGAAAAATATGTTCCACTCCCCTATTGAGAAACTTTTCTATTAGTTTTTTGTCAGTTAAAGCCATTCCTATATATTACTCTAAAAATATTCTCAAGGCAATGTTCTCCAAGCTTTAACACTTCCTTTCAAGAATATCCTCACAGGATAGTTATTGAAATTAGGGTCAGAAGAATCAACCAAATCAGCAGCACTGTTAATATCACCATTGAATCTGGCTACTTTAACCACTCCAAGACCTCTGGAAATAGCTTCAGTGGCATTGATTAAGTTAAGCTTAATCACACCACCATTATGCCAGACTCTAATATGGCCTATTGAAGGTGGTTCACCTGTGACAGTAATCGGCACAATAGTGCTCCACCAGGTAGAGGTTTCTGTGTCTATTACTGCATACTGGGTATTGTAAGTTCCAGGTGAATTGTAGGTATGATTTAAGAAGTAGCAGTTTCTCCAACCATCATAAGGAACAGGGAGGACAACGCATGGGTCAGAAGATAAAGGCCAAGGATAATCACAAGGATAATCATACCAAGAAGAACTGCAGGATTTAGTTCCGTCTCCAAAATCAAGCATATGACCGTCTCCACTTCTGTCAGGGAAGTTATGAGTGTATCCTGCTTCAAAATTAACTGTTAAAGGCCAATCGCCTGAAGTTGGTTCAGCATAGAGCTGAACATCAAAAGAGTAGCCGTTGCCATTGCCATTAGGGCAAAGGGCCCCTGGCACTCCTTGATATGTTACACAGTACTCTCCTGGAGGACATTCTGGATCAGTCACTGAGTTAATGGACGTACAATAAGGCATGCAGACCTGCGAGTTATCAGAGCAAGTATAACAGTCTTCGCCTTCAATCTGATAAGACCCCGGCGTATACGCAGAAGTACACTCTATAGACAGAGTAGAATTCGTTTGGCAAAATGGTTCACCGTCTGGACAGTATACGCAAACACTCTCAAATGGTGGAGCAGGAATCCACATTGTTTCATCGCAAGCTAAGATGCTTGGGGCTGAGATTAAAGCAAAGATAAAAAAAGCGATAAATAAATAAGCCGCGGCACTAATAGTTTCCTTCTCTCCTTTTCCTAATTTTTTAAAATGAAACTTTGGCTTCATATCTGTTTTTTAACCAATAGCTTGACAAATTATGTATAGAAGTGTATATTATAAATGACGATAAGAGAGCAGTACGCCATAAAAATAACAAAAGAGGAGGCGAATAGAGAATGAAGAAACTAGCAATGCTCACAGTAGTGGCAATGGTGGCGCTGATGGGATGTGCTCCTGGGGAATATCAATGGGGCAATTACCTCATAGAGGTGAAGGCCCGCAACGTAACCCTGGAGGCAGGTCCCTTAATTTTAATTCAGGTATCAAATGGTGGCGCAGCCGTTATTGTGGAAGGGATAACTTTTGTCCCTCCAAACGGCGAAGTTCCTATTAAAGCAAGCGCTATCGACGGGATCGTTTACTGGGAGGGAGAGCCTATTGACCTTTCAATTTCGGAGATCAGAATCGATTTCCGAACCCAACTAAACGATGGGGCTACTCTGGAATTTCAGTCTCTGGTTGAATTTCCCATCTTCTCCTACGTGTATAGCAGTAGTTCTGGGATGGGATATGTCACACTCAACACTGCCGAGTTTATAGTCCTGGAAACCGAGAGCGGTTCTTCTACTGCCCCTCCGTATCCATATGATATCATTGACAATACAGTCAAAACAAAGATGGGGGAAACAACCTTCCTTTTTCCTCTTTCCTCCTTCCTCTTACATAGCCAGAGGAAAGCCTACGCCACGTGGGGTAAAATACGACGGTAGGACGTTCGCATCTATGGTGGCATGGCAGGAATAAGACTACCAATCATTTCCTGCCATGTTCCCTCTCTCTCAAGCATACAGTCCAACTATTAAGAAGTATTGTCACAAAAATCTGTGACTTTTTTATTTTACCAAAATTATGTCAACTTCTTCAAATTAATTCTCCACAGCCCTACTTTATAGGCAAGTCAATAAAGAAAATACTCCCCTTGCCTTTCCCCTCAGACTCTGCCCAAATCTTTCCTTTGTGCATCTGAATGAATTGTTTAGCAATGTAAAGGCCCAAGCCTGCCCCTTGAGTATACATTTTACTTCCAGCTTCAGCTCGAGAAAAACTTTGAAAGAGTTTGGAAATGTCTTCTTTTGTCATTCCCTCTCCTGTATCTTTTACTGATAACAGGATTTTTCTTTTATTTTTTTCTAAAGAAACTATAATTTCTCCTTTTCTAGTATATTTAATTGCATTGTCTATTAGATTAGAGACAACTTCTTCTATTTTCTGTTGATCTGCTTTGATTTCTGGAATTTTGCCTTTTGTTTTAAAACTTAAATTCAATCCCTTCTTTCTAGCTTGATTTTGAAACACGTTTATCAAGTTAGAAATCATGTTCTCTAAAGAGAAAGTTTTCTTTACTAATTTTATCTTTCCTGATTCTATTCTAGAAAGATTTAAAAGAGAATTAACTAATTTAATTATTCTTTCATTTGACTGAAAGACATTGTCTATTGCTTTTTCACTTTTTTTATTTAATTTCCCATAATCTCCTTCCAAAAGCATGGAAATGTATCCTTTAATAGCAGTTAAAGGAGTTCTTAATTGATGGGAAGCTATGGAAATAAATTCTGATTTGGCTTTGTCTAATTTCTTTAACCTAGCATAAGCTTTTTCTAGTTTCACATTAGCTGTAGCTAATTGTGCTGCATATTTGTCTCTTTCTTCTTTCTGCTCTATTTCTCTTTTAACGCTTTTTACCAAAAAAGCTCCAAAGACAATAAAAGCAGCAAAAAGCAGTCCTTTCCAAAAATAACTGAAAGCAGATTCTGCTGTTGTGAAATTAACTAAAAGTAAAATAGCTATCACCCCAACTAAGAGCTGGGTGAAAATTACCCTCAATCCAAAAAGTTTTTCTTTAACAATAGCATAGGTTGTAAAGCCCAAAAGGAAAATAGCAGAATAATCTCCTATCCAGTACCATCTGGTAATTTTAAAGAACAAAGGGAAAGTAATATTAAAAATCATATTAGCAAGGTAGAAAATGAAAATGCCAATAGAAAAATACTGTATTTTTCTCTTCTGGTTTCGAGAAAGCTTCCTATATTCTTTAAAAAGAGGATACAAAGTAGCAAACATTATGAAAAGGACAATAGCTAAGAATGGAAGCATTCCTTTTCCATAAACAATGGTGAGACTATTTTTAACAAACGCAACCCTTTCAATGACAAGATTGGTAAACCCGGTTGCTAAAGTGCTTAAGATTCCGAGAAAACCGATTACTTTACTTAAAAAACTATATTTCTTTTCTTTTTGAAGAAGATAAATGACTAGAAAGTAAAGCAAGGTAAAGAATAAAGGAGTGACAAACCAAGCTATTTTTAGGAAAATTAAAGAAAGGTCTTTGTTTGCCTCCCCCACCATTCTGGCTAAATAGGCAAAATCAACCCAAAAGAGCATTGAGACTGTCATTAAAATAATAACTCTGTTTATTTTTTCCTTTGGATTATTTTTAAAAACAGAAAAACCAATCCAAACAGCAGTAACGTTTATGAGTAAAACGAGAATCTTATTCAAAGTTAAAAGCTCAATCATACTATCATTTTAGCAATTAAAACAATGATTGCCCAGAGTAAGAATTCTCCACTAGCCAATAAGTAGCTAAAATACTTTTCTTTTTTGCTTTGCCAAGAACAATAAAAGTTAAAAGGAATGAAAATCAGTAAGCTTAAGAACAGCTGAGGTAGGAAAAATAGAAAGACATTTGTGAGAACTGAAAATATCTTTAAGAATAGCAAGCTCTTTTCTTTTCCCAACAGCACAGGCAGAGTAATTAATTTTTCTTTTTTATCACCCTTTACATCTTTTATATCCAAGAAAAACTGCATTGCTAAGGATTTAGAAAAGACGAATAAAGCTAAAAGGTAAAGTGAGGGATTAAATGAAAGAGCAAAGTAAACTAAAGGAAAGAAGACTAAAGAAGTGAAGAATAAAGAAACATAGATATTTTTAAAGAAAGGTATCTTTTTAGTTATTTTTTTAAATAAAGAAGAATAAATAAGGCCCAAAGTCAAAAGAATAAAACCAAAAAGTAAAGCTTTAAAATTACCAAAATAGATCAAGAGAAAGAAAGCAATGAGAACAGAAAAAAGGATTAAAAAAGGAAAAAGCTTTAAATTCTTTTTAAGGTAAAGGGATCTTTCTTTATTTGTTAGAATGTCTTTTTCAATTCCCTTAAATCTGTCAAAAACATAAATAGCATAGAAAATGAAATAGGCTGTGAGCAAGATATCAAAGCCTACTTTAGTTTTTAACAAAACACAAGAAAGATAAACAATAGCTGCTGCTCCCAAGCTCTGTAAATGTCCTCCAAAGAGAAACTCCTGCTTTATCTTTTTAAACATTTGATAATCTTCTTTAACCAATAAGTATATTTTTCAGGATTAAGTTTAATATCATCTTCTAACCTTTCCAAGCTTATCCATTTCCAATCCTCTGCCTCTTTTTTATTTATTTTAGGACTTTTATCATATTTGCCCAAAAGAACATGATCTATTTCATGTTCAAAAAAGTATCCATACCTCATTTTATAATAAAAAGAAAAGGCCTCTTTTAAAGAACAAGTAAAGCCCATTTCTTGTTTTAATCTTTTCTCTGCTTCTTTCTCAATATTATTTGTTAAAGGATGACTGCAGCAGGTATTTGACCAAAGATAAGGAGCAATGGGTTTGTATTCAGATCTTTTTTGAAGCATTAATTCTCCCTTGGAATTAAAAACCAAAATAGAGAAAGCTCTGTGTAGCCTTCCTTTTATGTGAGCTTGGAATTTTTCTTCTTCCCCTATCTTTTTATCTTTTTTATCAACAAGGACTACTTTTTCCATAAAAATGCGCTAAGGGATGGTTTTGAAGAGCTCAACCATCCCTGTTGCTTGCTTCATTTCCCGTTCTCCTTTTGCGGCAATTGGAAAACAGAGTTAATAATTCTTTCTATTTCCCTCTTATCTTCCTCTCGATGAGGGTTCAGCCGCTTTCCTTGAGAATCATAGAAGATTGAATCTCCTATAGCCCTAGCCCTAGAGCGAGAATTTCTGCTGGGAGGATCTTTCATCTTCAATCACCTCTTTTTGATGTACTTGAATTCCTCCCCCTTACCTTTAATTTCTTAACCCTAACAGCCTTTTGTATAAAATCAAAATAGTTTTCCCCAATCTTAACTTTTGTTTCAAATTGAGGAATCTCTTTTCCCAAAGATATCTTATTATCCGACTTATATTTTCTAATTTCTTCAATTACTTTTAAAACTTTTTCAAACCCTTCTTTTTCTTTAAAGGAAACCTTTGTCGCTTCAGGGAAAGAAGAAATGTGAATGCTTTTTTGTTTCTCAAATTCTCTGAAATACTGTTGATGTGTTTCTTCTTTGCTTCTGCTTTCTTCCATCACTATATTGTTTTCGTTTTTTTGAAAATTGCAATAGTTGCTGAACTAAGAATGCCAGCAACTATTGCCACATTAAAGCTTTCTTAGCACTCTGCATAATGGAGGGCGACATCAAAATAAGGCTTTGCTTGCAAGGGATTGCCTTCTGAAAAATGCACCATTCCTCCAACAAGCCCTAAACGACATATATAGAAAGGCAGTAGTTCTTCGAAAAACGGGTCTGCTACCTTTTCTTGATATACATCGAGAAAATATTGCATTTCTTTTCTAAGGCCGAATGCTTGTAGATCCACGCTGAAATAAGCTGGATCTTTTACTATGTCGTTGATTCGAAACTGTTTTCTTAATGCCCTATCAATAACATAAACAGAGTTGTTTTCCACGAAAATATTCCTGGCATGAAAGTCACCATGAATTGACAAAACATATCCTGTCTTGGCCCTCTCTATTAGCAATTTCCTTTTATCTCTAAGGAAATTAAGGACATAATTTTTTATCTTTTGGTAATTTTCTTCCGTAAGCGCCGCTGGCATAAAGATTTCTTTATATCTCTCAAATCTTTTAAAATCTGCGTGGATGACATCTCGTAATGCATCATAGGAACAATATTTTTTCATCGAGTCGTGGTTATTCGCCTGAGCCGGATGCGTCAGTTTCGAAAAATGGAAGTTAGCTATCTTGCACGCTATGTTCAAGGAATGCTCTTTGAGATAGCTACCCTTCAATAGCATATTATAGACTAACGATTTCTCTTCCAGTTTTTTCATACCCAAAGCATACTCAACAGCGTTATCTACATGAATGCGGCCTATGCCTAGATACAAATCAGGAGATATCTCCGAATTAATAAACATTTCTTCTATGAGCCATATACACCTGTCTTGCAGGTTAGAATACTCTTCACCCTTTTCTTCTTTAATAATTTTCCATGCCTGATTCTCAACGAAAAGGATTAGAGAAGAATTTGTTTCAATAAATTCTGGGTTATCAAATCTTTTTCCATTTATAGACACATGCTCTTTAACGGTTTCCAGGAATTCATTCTGCGCAATCATGGCACACTCCTTTTTTAGATGTTAAGGTTCAACTTGGCTTATATGATACGCAAAGAGGAATAATCTCTCTTTGTTTGTATATTCTATAATTTTCTTTCATTAATATAGGACAAGCAGGTCCCGCGATGACGTTTTTTGAGATTAAATTCTTTTGGTAATTCCTAGAATAAACAAATCCTCTTTTCTCAAAATAGGCAAAATATTTTTTTCTGTCAAGCAATAACGGACAAGATGTCAACGGGAAATAGAAATGTCATACTTCCAAGGATTTAGAAATGTCATACCTGAATGAACTTTTTCCTCCAAGGATGATCTGCCGAAGGAACATAGGCAGGTTTTTTGTTAGCTGGAATT
>Ga0180438_10001547_pt1 | contig 40712 bp, 42 predicted proteins | sample SS_ome_12_FD_132455 | JGI IMG/M metagenome (GOLD analysis project Ga0180438, IMG submission 132455) | Hypersaline lake sediment archaeal communities from the Salton Sea, California, USA - SS_3_D_2 metaG | ecosystem: Environmental > Aquatic > Non-marine Saline and Alkaline > Hypersaline >... | reverse complement strand
CGAATAAAATGTAATTTGATTATTTTGATAATCAACATAAACATTACCACTATCAGCTTTGACATACAAATCATTATTATTGGCAGTATTTAGCTGCTGGGTTGTAACTTTTAGTAAGGCATTATTAATATTAGCCGGAGTTAATTTGTCAAATAAATTATTTATTTGAGTAAGCAACGAATTTTGCTCAATACTATCATTAACAGTAAAATAAAAATCTTTTTCCAGCTGATTAGTTATAAAATCATATCTTTTATCAAGACTATCAATTGAATCCAAGTTATATAACTTACTAAAAGCAAATAAGGGTGGTTTATAATTTTCATTTTCATAAAGCACGAGCTCATTGGTGCCAATATCAATTTTTTTAAGCCAGTCAACTTTATCCAACTCAGCAATATACCAATCCCTAATATTTGGATCATCCTTGCCACCATAAGAAACAAAAAAATCATCATCATTACTAATATCTTGAATAGGAACAACCACATATTTAATAGCAGAAAAATCAAACAACTTATCAGAAAATGGCAAGCGCAAAGCATTAATAATTTTATTTTGAAATAATTCTTCATTTTTATTATAAGTTTCTAGGATTTTTTTCCACTCTGCATTAATAATCCCAACATTACTAATTTTCGGATGATTATCAGTATAAATTCCCCAGCGCGAATCCCGAGGAGTCCAAAAAATTCGAAAATATTGTGGTTGGGTTAATATAAAATCTTTTAAAATTAAATAATCATTAGGAATATTTCTGGCAACAAAAAGCCTGCCAAAATCCCCTGTTATAAGCGGTTTGGTATTACATAAAAAAAGCGCAATCACAACTAAGGTTAAAAAATATTTTGCACCTGTCTTAAATTTATCACGGGTCTGTTTTTGCCACAGGCTATTTATAAAAGCACCAATTAAAATTGAATAGCCTAAAAGAATTAAAAAATAAAATTTACTGGCTTCTCTAAAAGCATTAAACCCAGGAAAATTTTCATAAAGCCAATAATAAGCTCCTGAAAACGGCTCAGCAACTTGCTTGGTTAAAAATACTCCCAGCAAAGCAATAAAACCAAAAAATAAAACATTTTTATTTTTTCTATTTAAAATTAAACCTAAAAACGCCAAAATAGGTATTAACCAAAAATAAAAAGGTATGGGTTGGACAATAAATGATGCTGGGACTGACCCTGTCCAAAAAGGATGAAAAAGAGTAATTGAACTCAAAATATTCATAAAATCATTGCCAAAAAGTCCCCGGTCAAATATTTCATTACTCAATATGACTCCGATTTTTGCTAAACCAAAAAGCCAATAAAAATTTAATAAAAAAACAATAATTATGGGCAGTAAAGCAAATTTAGCATTGTCTAATAAATTTTTAAAAGATATTTTTTTTAGAAAAAATGAATAATATATAAAATAAAAAAACAAAATAAAGGCCACTATATAAAAAATTCTAAATTCATATGCAGAGCAAACAAAACATAATAAGCCAGTTATAACTGCTAATTTAATTTGTTTTTTCTCCAATAATTCAATAAACAAATAAACTATTAGCGGAGCCAAGGCAAATGCAGCTTTGACTGTTAAATGACCACCGCTTATAACAATAAAATAAGTATTAAAACTAAAAACAAAAGAACTGATTATTGCTGAAAAATTATTATTTAATATTTTTTTAGCTAAAAGATATGAGCCAAGACTGGCAAAAATGACAGAAGGCCAAAAAAAGAGAATCCTTTCACTTAACTGGAAATTTGTAACAAAACTCAGTACCCCCCATAATAAATTTAATAAATAGGCAGAAATAGTAATAAATACTATACCCAAAGATGAATTTTTCCAGGCAAATGGTAGTGACAAATAATTTTTCTGGGTTTCTTGGAAAAAAAAGCCCCAATCACCATGAGTTAACACATCAAATTTAAAAAACCAAAACCAATAAATTAATATTGGTAAAACAAAGATGCAAAATACTGTTAATTTTTTATTCTTAAATATTTTTTTCATTGTTTTTCTTAAAAATCATAAAACAAGAACCCAAAAATAATTTTAAAAATGAATAGTCTAAAATATTTACAACACTTTTTTTATAAACTGGTTGACTTGACCAATACATTAATTGCAAATTATTATTTTTAGCCCACTTTAATAAATCTAAAGGATTTGTAACAACGCAAGCATCATCATCTGGCTGTCTATTTTCTCTTTCAATTGTTAACATTTTTTCAAAATTATATGTCCTTGAAAATATTTTTTTCAGAGTTATTAAAAAATTTTTTATTTTGCGCACCAATCCTTTGGTATGATGATGATAACTATTAGTAATTGAAAGAAAATTAGGGCAGGAAATGATTAAATATCCGCCTGGCTTTAAAACCCTCAGGCTTTCAGACAAAAAAAGAACAGGGTTATTTACATGTTCTAAAACATTATATGATCCAACTATATTAAAATAATTATCATTAAACGGCATATTAAAACCGTCATACTGCAAAAACTTGCCGTTTTTATTTTTTTTAGCCAATTGAATTGACTCTCCTCCTATATCAATGCCAACTAATTGGCATTCAGAATTAAACTTAGTTGCTAACTTAGCTATTACCTGTCCAGCACCGCAACCAATATCCAGAAAGTTTATTTCAGAGGAAAATTTATTTCTTAAATGTAAAATATGATCAAAATATTTTTGATATACGGAAAAATCCTTATCAGGAGGATAATGGGAAAAACCTTTTTCATTAATAACAAATTGACGGTTATTTGTTTTTTTATTCTTTTTAGTAAACATCATAAAAGCTTTAGCAAAAAATCTGTTAACGAATTTATTGTTTTATTATTAGCTGTTTATAAATTTTTAAATATTGTGGGATAATACATTTTTCCCAATCATATTTTATTTCTACTTCTTGTCTGGCTTTTTGACCAAACTCTAAAATTAAATTAGGATTATTTATTAATTTAAGCAATTTTTTTGCTAAATCAATATAGTCCTCTTGTTCAACTAAATAACCATTTTCTCCTTCAATTATTGCGTCTGAAAAACCACTAACTTTGGCACTAACAATTGCCATGCCCGCAGCCATAGCTTCAAGACAAACAGTAGGAAAACCTTCAGAACGGCTCATATTTACAAATATATGGGCACTTTTATAATAATCTTGGATCTTGTTATTTGCAACAAAACCTTCAAACACAACATATTGCTCAATATCTAATTCTACTACTAATTTTTGTAAATTTTCTTTTTCTGGCCCGTCACCAATTATTCTTAATATAATATTATTATTTTCTTTTATCACCTCTTTGACAGCTTTTATCACTAAGTCAACTCCTTTTCTTTTAACTAAATAACAAACAGTCAATAATTCAATTTTATCTTTTTTCTTGGTTGCAAAAGATACATATTTAAATTGGCTTATATCTATGCCAGGTGGTATTATTTGAATTTTTTCTTCAGGCACTAAGATTGATATTTTTTTTTGGGTGTCTTTATTTACAACTATTATCTTATCAGCATTTTTAAGAGTTAATTTTGACAAAAATTTAAAAATTGGCGCAGAAACAAATAATAAAATTTTATTTATTATTACTTTATATTTTTTAAGCGTAATAATCCCTCTGGTAAAATCATTATTAATACAAATGCCGACTGTTTCTTTGGTAAAAGTTTGAGGAGATTGAATTGGCCCAATAATAAATGGTTTATTTTTATAACGCAATATGGCTAATAAATTAAAAGTTTGGTTTAAGCCAAAAGGCAATATATGATGAATCAAATCAATTTTATTTTTATTTATAATCTTTTTAGCTGTAAAAAAACATTTTAAAGAAAAAATAAATCTTTGGACAGGAGATAAAGCCCTGCCTTTTTTAAAAATATAATTAAAACTGCAATTATTTTTCTTTTTCAATTCTTTGGAATTACATGCCCCACAAATTATATGCATTTTAATATCTTTATGAGACAAAAATTTAACAATACTATAAGCCCAGCCATATTCACCGCCTTTTTGTTCATCTAATAAATAATGTGCTGGAGATAATAAAATATCCATTTTTTTAATTTAATTTATATAAATTATAAAAAATATCTGGCTAAAAATTATTAGCAAAAATTATTTTTAAAAATCTATTCATTATTTTTTTTTAATCGGAGTATTAAACTTCTATAGGTAAAAAGCAGTAGAAAAAAATCTATTGCCAATATAATGAGAATGTATAAAAATAATTTATTTAAGATAACAAAAATAGCCAAAAAAACACAAGCAAACCCGCCATCCCATTTTATGTATTTTTTAAAATCTTTATTTCTAATAAAGCTGCTTATTTTCCTAATATTATCTACTGTTTTCTCTCCTGCTATCTGCTGCGCTTTATGATTAACAATTAAACTTAAATAAGCAATGATCAAATAACTACAATATAGATATACGACTGTAAAATCACCTGAATTAATAAAATGACCATGCGCGATTGCCCCCATTAATAAAAAAAAGGCTAGCCGATCTAAAAATGGATCTAAAAATGCTCCCACTTTTGTCATTTTATTAGTTAACCTGGCCACTTCACCGTCAGACATGTCTAATATTAAAGCCAGGGTAAATAAAACTAACCCCAAAATATAATTTAAATATATGCCAGTAAAAAATAAGTAGGCAACAATAATATTAATAATAAAGGATAAGATGGTTATTGCATTTGGGGAAATACCAAGTGAAGCAAAAACCCAAGAAAAATAAATAGATATTTTTCTAAAAATAAAAACATTAAAAAATCCCTCAGATTCCCCGTCCTTTAAAGTGGATTGTTTATAGACTATTTTAAGATCTTGTTTTGTAATTTTCATTTTTTATTATTATTTTTATTTAAATAGTCAGGCATAATCATATTTTAAAATTTTTTATCATTGATTTTATCAGAGATAGACTCTTTTAAAAAAGTAGTTGAAATATTTGATGTTCTTTCCAAATAAATCACCTCACAAAATTCTTTTAAATTATCAAATTTACCTTCCCAGTCACTACCCATAACAAAAACGTCTACTCCATGTTTTTTTATATCCTCGGCTTTCTGCTCCCAATTTTCTTCAGGAATAACTTCATCAACATACTTAATTGCTTCCAAAACAGCTTTTCTTTGTTCAAACGGCATAAAACAATCTTTATTTTTTATACTGTTAAATTCTTCAGTTGATAATCCTACAATCAAATAATCGCCCAAGGCCTTGGCTCTTTTTAATAAATTGATATGGCCGATGTGCAATAAATCATAGGTTCCGTATGTTATTATTTTTTTCATATTAGCTAATTTTAATTATCATAAAATTTTAAATTATAAACTCTAAAAACTGAAAATGTAGCTATAAATATCAATGTAATGTTTTTCTGATTTTAAAAGTCATAAAATGACAGTGGGTTTTATCAAAATTTCCAATTATTGCTGGTAAGGGAAAGTAGCCTGCGCCTTTAATTTTACTAATATTAAAACCAAAAACTTCAAAATATTCTTTTAATCCTTTGATGTTATAAATTCTTATATGCTTCCAAGTTGCAAGTTTTTTTTCCTCATTGCGATGTAAAGCCAAAGGGTTGCCAATTCCCTGTTTTTTACTAGAAAAATTTGTTAAAGAAAAAATTTGCCATCCCATGACACTGGCAAAAATATTGCACCAGCTACTGGCATTTTCAGTGCTTATAACAGCATATCCGCCAGGTTTTAATATCCTATAAATTTCAGAAATAAAATTGTCAGAATTATACAAGTGCTCAATAACCTGATTGGCATGCACTATATCAAAAAAATTATTTTCAAAATCAAATTTCTCATTTAAATCAAATTTTTTAACGGTTATTCCTTTTGTTTCAGCTATTTTAGTTCTTTCATCCACAATTTCAACGCCCCAAATGTTTTTTGTGTTAATTTTGGCAGCCATTTCCATGGTTAAAACTCCGTCATCACAACCCAAATCCAAAAAATTAGCTGTATTATTTTTCTCTAATAGAGAAATAATATTCTTGTGATTTAGCTCAACAGCTTTGGCGTATAATTTATTTAAATATTTTTTCATGTTTTTCCAATTTTTCCTACTAAATATCCCATTCCCCCAAATCCAAATTTACAAAAATTATAAATTATAAATCCAACAGACAAAATAGGATGTAATAAAAACAATTTCCAATTTTTAATATACACTTTTCTAAAAAAAACTAATTGTTTTTTTGATTCTTGTTTGTTTTTGTCTTTATAATTTACAAAATCTTTACCATATTTATAATACTTTTTCATATGCTTCCAAAAACTAGTCGGCTCACCCAAATGTAATGCCTCTGCGTCAATAAACCCAGTTTTAAGGCCATACCTGTTTAATTTATTTTGAAAATCATAATCTTCCCCTGCAGTTATAATTTCATTAAATCCGCCGATTTGGTTATATGCTTCTTTTTTCAAAAACCTAGCAGATGAATGTGTGATATCATATTTATACATATCCACCTCAAATTTTCTAATTTTCGCTATCCAACTTATAGTTACATCTGGGGAATTATGAACTATGACTGCATCAAATCCTTCTTTTATTTTTTTCATACACTGGCTAATGACATCTTTTTCTAAAATAAAATCTGAATCAACTTTGTATACATATAATCCTTTAGCCTGGCTAACTCCGAAATTAACCTGGGCTGATCTTTCAGGTCCTTTATTAAAAACTTTGTCAGTGTATTTTACTGCAATTTTTTTTGTTTGATCAATACTATTATTGTCAACCACTATTAATTCAATATTTTTATAAGTTTGTCTTTTTATGGATTGCAAACAAGCCGCCAAAGTTTTAGCTGAATTTCGTGTAGGAATAATAACACTAACAAGAGGATTATTCATATTATAGTTGGCTTAAAATATTTTTTAAATTATTAAAAAATTGCAAATAAGAATTATCATAACTATATATTTTACTGTCTTGCCAGGCTTTGCTTCTTAAATTATCATATTTATCATTATTGGCAAACAAACTGACAATCTTGTCAGCCAAATTTTGCGGGGAGTTTTTTTCGCAAATAATACCTGTTATGTTTTTCTTAACTGCATCTCTTAAACCATCAACATTATAAACAATAGCAGGCGTACCCTGGCTATTGGCTTCAGTCACAATAATACCCCAACCTTCTTTTACTGAAGTCACGCAAATCAAATGGCAGTTTTGCATTAATTCTATTTTACGCTCATCACTAACTTTACCTTCATAACTAACACCATCTTTATATTTATCTTGCTTAATCAGCCGTAAAATCTTCTTACCATATCGCGAACTGGCATCGCCTGCAATTATTAATTTTAAATCAGCTATTTTTTTTTGCGCTACAGCAAAAGCTTTAATTATATGCAGTGGTCTTTTCATGCTACGCAAACAGCCTAATATTAAAATCGTGGGCGAATTAAATTTTTTTACTTCATTCAAATCTTTGACTGGCCTTATCTGTATGCCAATATTAAAAATAAATATTTTTTCTTTTTTAAACCCGTATTTTTGCATATCATTTTTAGTACTCTCAGATTCAGTCATAACATAACGATCATTAAGTAATGACAGATACAGAGGCTCAAGCAAATAACCTATTAAACTTAAAGGAAAAAACAGCTGATAAAACCAAATCTTACTACAAAGCTGGTAACATAAAATTATATTTTTTTCTTTAACATAAAATTTGCAGAAAAAAGGAATAGTATTAACTTCATCAATCACTAAATCAGCCCAGCCAGCTAAATGTTTTTTATAGTATTTATAAGCTAACCAATAAACTGTCCAGCGATTGCCTAAACGAATAACTTTATAACCATTAATCATCTCTGTTTTTAAGCTCCCAGTAAATCCAGCAGTAATAATAATAACTTCATGACCGGCCTCAACTAATCTCTCGGCTATTTCTTCATTGACAAATTCAGCGCCACCAGCTGCAGGGTTTTTACAATCTTTCCAGGTAAACCATAAAATTTTCATGTCTTTGAAATTAAATTAAAAATTCTTTTTTCTAATAACATAAATAGGACGATTGATTGTTTCCTTATGAATATTAGCTATATATAAGGTAATAAGCCCTAAACAAATTAAAATAATTCCCACTAAAAATAAAATCATAATTGCCAAAATTGCAGGACCTGAAAAATTAAAATTCCAAGGATCATTAAAAACATATTTTTCAAAAACTATAAAAGTACCCATTAAACCAGAAACAATTGTAATAAAAATTCCTAAATAACCTGCTAATTTAAGCGGGAAAAGACTTAAAGAAACCATACTGTTTAAGGCTAATCTAAAAAGTTTAAACATTGAATAAGCAGCTTGGCCATTTAGTCTGTCTTCAGCTTCAAAATAAATATATGCTCTTTTAAACCCCAACCAGTCAATCAAGCCCCTGGTTAACCTGTTTTTTTCTGTAAATCTGTTAAACTCCTTGATTACTTTTTTATCCAAAAGCCTGAAATCCGTGGAATTAGGCATTATTTTAATCTCTGAAATTTTATTAATTATTTTATAAAAGCAAAAAGAGCCTATTTTTTTAAATAAATTATTACTTTTATTATTTTGCCTAACCCCAATAACTATTTCAGCACCTTTTTGCCAGCTAGCTATAAATTCAGGAATTAATTCTGGCGGGTGCTGTAAATCTGCATCAATCATAATACAGCATTCACCCTGACAATTATTAATGCCGGCTGTTATTGCTATTTCCTTGCCAAAATTTCGGGAAAATTCTATAACCTTAACTTGCTGGTCAGTTACTGCAAGCTTTTTCAGCTCATTGCCTGAATTATCTTGACTGCCATCATTAATAAAAATTATTTCATAATTAAAATCAAGAGGACTCAAAACCTTTTTTAGCTGCTCATATATAACAGGGATATTTTTCTCCTCATTATAAACAGGCACAATTATGGAGATTAATTTATCTTTCATGTTTTTTTATGGATTAATTTCCCCCAAATTAGTTAATTGGCATTTTTTTATGGCTTTTTGATTATAAAACAAACTCGCTAGATAACCCAAGAATTGGATACTAGCAATAATTAAGGCGATATGCAGCAAGCTCTGGCCAAGAATATAAACAAAAATTATTTCCAAAATCAAAGTAATTAATAGTATATAGGAAATTTTAAAATCATATCTGGAATAGGCTAAAGTTGCTTCTAAATTTAATAAGGAAAGCGCTATTGCCATTAAAGCAAAAGCCCAAAGACTGCCAGCAAAAGGCAAATATCTGGAGCCAAAAAGCAAATTAATAATTAAATCAGGAAAAAAGAAATATGCTAAAAAACCAGTAACCCCAATTAATATTATCAAAGTATTAGCATAAATTAATATATTCTTATGCAATTGTTTGTTAACTGAATTTTTAGCACAAGCCATGGGCAAAACAACAATAACAACAGAAGAACAAGCCCAAAAAATAATCTTACTTAAAATATTAAAAGCGCCATAAAAACCTGCTAATTCAGGGCTGGTTAAATTCTTAACCATTAGCATATCAAAGGAAGTCAAAAGTGACAAAAACAAGCTGAAAAAAAATATTGGCAGGATATACTTTTTTATTTCTTTAGTAAAATTATTTTTATCAATAAGCTGATCGTCTTTGGTTGATTCTGCTATTGTTTCTTTTGTTGGTCGGCTGTTTTTTTTAAATATAATTGTCAAATATATATAGCTGAACAAGACACCGGCTAAAATACCTAAAAGGGCAGAGGCAGTTATGGGCAGAATAGAAACTAAGATTAACCCGCCTAATAATTTTATAACTGCGCCAGAAATATTATTTACACTTAAACTTTTAAAATTATGCCAGCCGTTTAAAAGACCTTTGGCTGCAGTTTGCAGTAAGGAAAAAGCCATAATTATAATAATTATCCAAAGGCCAAGATACTCATTTAAACGCAAATAATTTTTTATTAAAGGCGCGATTAGAATAAAGACTGCCGACACAAGCAAGGCTAAAATAAAAATATTTTTACTTAACCACTGGTAAAATTTATAATTAGAGCCATGGTCTTTTTTTTCATAAAAAGCCGAAGAATATTTTATTATAAAAAAATTAATCGCTATAGTTGGCACAGCTAAAATATTTAACAATGAAGTCAAGGTCTGCAATTCGCCGTAGCTTGCAATTGATAATTTCCTGGAGATTAAAAGATGGAACAAATAACCAAGAAAGCCAGCGAGAATATTGCCAGTAATTATAATAAAACTATTTTTAAAAAATTTGTTTTGCCAAATAAAATTTAAAGATTTCATTGCTTTACTTGATTTGCTTAAAATTTGAACTAAAATAATATCAATTTTACTAAAATTGATCCATATAATAGCTAGTCTTATTATAACCTATTTTTATTAAACCTTAAACTAATATTTATTTATTTGTTTAGAAGTAAAAATTAAAAAATATTGGTTTTACCCAATATCTTTTTTACTGATTCGTTTATGACACTTAGGACAAATAAATTTTGGCTTAAACAAACTATAAATCAATAATATTACCCAGGCTAGGCCGACTGTAGGAAACCCTAAGACTAGCAAAATAAATTCAAGCTGATAACTACGACCACGTTGTGGTTTAATTTGCTGATGACATTTTGGACATTCTATTTTCATAAATTCTAAGTATTTAATACTAAACACTAAACAAATTTTAAGGCCCACCGGCTGGGGCAGAACCTGGAGAACTACCAGTTGGTGAACTTGGCGCTGTAATAGCTGCGCATCTTAATGAAGAACCAAAGACCTGGGTCTGGCCAGTCACTAGCCAAACAGCTGTTGTGACTAATAAATAAGCTGCAAAAACAATCACCAAACCAATTATAGAATTAATAATAATCCTTTTGCCCTGATCAATTCTTTCCCCAATACCAGCTGATAGTAAAATCAAAAAGGCACCATAAATAAAAAACAATAAAGTCACAGCACCGACAATAGCCATTATAAACTTACCAATTTCATAAGCCACATCAATTAAATGACAAATAGTGCAATTACCAGTCTTTATACAACTTATACAACTAATGCCCTCACAACCAGCTGTTCCACTGCCAGAGCCAGTCCAGCCGCCACCGCCACCTATAATACGCTCAACTTTGGGTATACAACAATATTTATTTGTTGCATCAGAACATGTACCAGTACCAGGCTGCTCAGTATTGGGGTCACATGCGTCTGGCCGACATGCTGTCTCACAAGTATCTCCTGTACAAGTACAATTATTAGTCTTATCGCACGTACCAGCAACACCACAAGTATTACCTGGACATTCATTGACATCTTCTAATTTACAGGTGGCTGAATTAGGAGTATCAAAATCAGTCCCAGTTATTGCATTAGTCGGTGAAGGACAACACTTCTCTCTATCCCATAAAGGTGGATCAGAACAAACAAGGTCTGTATCCAAGCAAACAAATTGGACTATTGTATCAACATGTTTTTGTAAAGAATCTGTATATTTATCATTATTACCCATTATATTTAAATTACTGCTTCTGGCGCTTTTAAAATACTCATCATCTAAACCCAGTAAATGCCCTGTTTCATGAGCAGGTGTTCTGCTATCCGGACCTCCATAACATTTACAATCAGCATTTTCTTCAGGTGTGGCACAACTTTTAGGTGAAGTTTCACAACATGGCCGATCACAATGATTAGTATCATAGTAAGCCTCCCACCAACCAAAATTAGGATCAATAACTGTCTGACTCATAACATCATAAGCACTTATCGTTATCCAGCCTCCTGTACCAAATATAATCTGTTCATCAGTAGTCTTAATACAATTATAACCAGGATGCTTGGTTAGACATATTGCGCCATTATCCTTTGTATCTTTTGATGCATCAGCACCAACAGGGTAAACCGTAGCACCGCCAGGAGCTAATTGTGCATCAACAGTAAATTTGACTGGAATTTTACAAGAATTCACATTAGTGGTTGGCACTTTATTCCAAACTTCTTCTATATGGGTTTTAAACTTAGGGATAAGATCATTTTTTAGTTTTGCATCTCCTCCTGTTAAATTATTCTGATAAAAAGCGATTTTAATTGTTATTTCAATGCCAGAGGCTGTTTTTTGGCAAATAACAGATGGATTAGCAGCCTGAACATTAGGCACTAACAAAAATATTGCCCACAAGATAATTATTAAGACTAATATATAATAAAAATTTTTAAAAAATTTCATATTATTTGACTAAGCGATATTTTTTTATTTTAGGATCCCAGTGGATCTGGTCTTGATATTTATCCCACCATTTAACAATCCCTAAATTGCGCACCTCTTCATCAAGTAAAATTGCGTTTAATAATACTGCGCTAGCAAATTTATCTACAGCTAAAGGCGGCTCTACTGGCACAATCATCTCACCATATTCTTTGCTGGAAATATCGATTAAAGCCGATATGCCTTGTTTTTCACCTAAGGCTAATAACCAGGCACTAGCTCTAGCCTTGTTAACTGGGTCTGGATCATTTAAACCTGACTGTAAAATTGAAATAATTTCCTGTTTATCAGTTTCTGATTGTTCAGCAATTAAATATAAGGCATGATAAGCATTGTATCTGGTATTTATATCCTTTAATTTAGTCTTTTTTTCTAGTGCTGGAATTAAAACATCTTTATCTTTTAATAATTCTCTTTTTATTTGCTCATTAAGATCATTTCTTAATTCACTATAATTAGCAACAGACTCTAAGGCCTTGTCCCCAATTTTATCTTGTTTAATATTTTCTTCACTGCTTTCCTTTTTACAGCTAGCTATAAAAGACAATAAACTGGTTGCTGCTAAAACCCCTATTGCTCTTCGATCTATTTTATCCTTAGTTTTTTCTGTATTTTCTAAACTTATTGCATTATCTTGTTTATTATCTTTTGCTTCAGGCATTATTTTTTTAAAAAAATCCCTTCTGTCTGTCTGTAATTTTGGGTTTTCTTTTTTAAACTCTGACATATAATCTTATTTTAAAATATCAGCTTTTATTTTTATTTCACTAAGCGATATTTTTTTATTTGCGGATCCCATTGAATTTGATCTTGATATTTATCCCACCATTTAACAATCCCTAAATTGCGCACCTCTTCATCAAGTAAAATTGCGTTTAATAATACTGCACTGGCAAATTCATCTACAGATAATGCTGGTTCTACTGGCACAATCATATTACCATATTCTTCCCCAGAAATTTCAAGCAAAGCCGGTATTCCTTGTTTTTCCCCTAATTCTAATAACCAGCCACCTGCTCTGGCCTTATTAACTGGGTCTGGATCAGTTAAGCCTGATTTTAATATTGAAACAACAGTTTCTTTATCAGGCTCTGATTCTGAACCAATTATATATAAAACCTGATAAGCATTATATCTAGTGTTTATATCTTGCACTTTTGTCTTCTTTTCTAGTTCTGGAATTATTAAATCTTTATTGTCTAATATATCCTTTTTCGTTTGATCAACTAAATCTTGTCTTAATGAACCATATGTAGCCACTAAATGTTTTGATATTAATTCCATGGCTCTTTCTTCGTCTGTTTTTTCCTCTTCTCTTTTTAAAGCCTCAGCCGCTAATCGCGCCTCTTCTTCTTTAATAGCTTGCTCAGCAATAGCAACTGCCTCATCAGCCAAACCTTGTTGTTTTAATTCTTCCACATCAAGCTGGGCAATTTGGCCTGACTGAATTGTTTCCTGAACTTGCTGAATATCAGCATTGATTTTGGCTTGTCTTTGGGCTTCTTCTTGTGACTGACGGTATTGTAAAAACAAAAAAACATCAGCAATAATAATTATTATGACAACCACCACGACAATGGCGATGATTATTAATGTTTTTTTACTTAATTGCGGCATATGTTTTATTTTAATTATATCTTCTGTATTTTAATCCAGTTAACATTGCCTTTTACACCCAAAGGAAATCCAGCAATAATTATTATAACATCATCTTTTTTAACTAGTTTTTTCTTATTAATATAAATCAAAGCCTTAGCTAATAATTCCTCAATAGTTTTACATTTTGGCAAAACAAAAGGAACTACTCCCCAGTTTAGATTTAATTGACGTCTGACTTTTTCATTATTAGTAGTAACTAAAATAGGCAATTCTGGTCTATAACGGGAAACAATCCGGCCAGTATAACCAGTGATTGAAGCAACTAAAATGGCTTTAACTTTTAAATCTTTGGCTAATAAATTAGCACTGGAAGAAATAGCATCATCTATTTTTAACTTGCCTTTGAATATTTTACGAAACTGAAAATCATCAAATTTTGATTTTTCTGTTTTAGCAATAATTTGCGCCATGGTCTGCACGCTTTCCACTGGATAAGCGCCATTAGCTGATTCGCCTGACAGCATCACGGCATCAGTATGATCAATTACTGCATTAGCCACATCTGATACTTCTGCCCTGGTTGGCCGTGGATTTTTAATCATTGATTCTAGCATTTGCGTAGCCACAATTACTGGTTTGGCAGCTTTAAGACATTTTTCAATCATTTGTTTTTGCACTAAGGGCACTTTTGCAGCTGGCATTTCAATACCCAAATCGCCACGAGCCACCATAACGCCACTAGTTTCTTTTAAGATATTATCAAAATCTTTAACAGCTTCTGGTTTTTCAATTTTAACAATTATTTGAGTTGGCTGAACATTTTTTGCTTGATATTTTTTCTCAAATTTTCTAATTAACCTTTTTAAATCTTGGACGTCTTTAGCTGAACGGACAAAAGATAAGGCTACCATATCAACTTTGTTTTTAATACCAAATTCTAAATCTTTTTTATCTTTAGCTGTAATAGTAGGAATTGACAATTTTGTATCTGGTAAATTAATGCCTTTGTTGGAATGGATAATGCCAGGTGTTTTAACTTTACAATGCATATCCTGACCACTAACTTTTTCAATAACTAAAGTAATCAAACCATCTACTAATAAAAGTTTTTGGCCTTTTTTAACATCCAAGTGCATTTTATTATAAGTAACAGAAACCTTAGGCAACTTAGCTTTTGGGTTGGTAGTCAAAATTATTTTCTGTCCTGTTTTTAATTTAATACCTTCTTCTGGCAAAACACCTAGTCTAATACGCGGACCTTGCAAATCTTGCAATATGGTAATTGGCTGGTCTAATTGCTGACTGACTTTACGAATCAAATTAATAACTTTTTTATGATCCGGATATTTGCCATGCGAAAAATTAAGCCTAGCCACATTCATGCCGGCTTTAATCATTCTTTTTAAAATCTGCTCCTTATTGGAAGCAGGTCCAATTGTACAAACGATTTTTGTTCTCTTCATCTTATAATTTTATCTTTTCTGCATAATCTGATAAATATGGCATTTGCCAATATTCACCAGCTAAAGCTTTGATAATACCTAAAAGGCTTAAAATTATTAAAGCAATTGTACCAATAAATGCTAATAACCAGCCCAAAACAGGTATTATACCTATAAAAAAATTAATAACCCAAGCAACAACTAAAATCAAACCTTGTTTGCCATGAAATTTAGCAAAGGCTGATTTGGGTTTTAAAAGCAAGGGAATTAAACATAAGATACCAATATAACCAATAGCAGCAACAACCTTATTATCTTCAACATCTTTTTTGACTTTAGGATCTGATAAATTTGGTTTAGACATAGTTTTAATTAATTATTAAAAAATGAAATTTTATTACCTTAATTATATAATAAAAAAGTCAAAGCGCCAAACTCTTTTACTCAGTTTATTAGCAACTGTAGTTAAGTTTGGCGCTTTTGCATTCACTTATGCAACTTGTACTTTTTCGACTAAGCATTGATTTTTCCTCCCTCGTTTTTGTTTGATTACTTCCAAATTATTAAGCACCTGCAATATAAAATCACAATAATGCTTAATTGCCTCTGCCTTTTTTTTAGGAAAAGATTTACATTGATTACATTCCAAATGCCAAATTTCTAATTGACGGACAAATTCACGAACAATCTCATTAATCTGCCCTAATTCGAACTGTTTTGCCTCTTCTTGAGTTAATTTGGAAACTTCTAAATTATAAACTTCCATTAACTCATCTTTTAATTCCCCTAATTCATCCAAGGGGCAACCACTATTACATGGCAAAGCCATTTTTTTCACCTCCTTTCAATAAAATTATGCAATCCTTTCCTATTCTTACTTTAACATAATAAACATAATAAAAAAAGCTTTAATCAGCTTTTTTTATTTTTAATTAAATTTAAATAATCTGAGCAATAGCAAAAATCAACAACAATAAAGCTGAAATAATCGGCGATACTTTTGCTAAAGATTTAAATCTATTAAAAAACTTTGTTTTAAATTTATGAATTACTAAGGTTAATAAAACCAAGGCCATAAAAATCCCTAAACCAAAAAAAATAATAACTGGGATAACTGACCAAACACTGCCAGTTGATAAAATTAGTAAAAATATTGACCAGCCAAAAAGACAAGGTGCTAAACCAGTTATAAACCCTAATAAAACCTGTCGTTTGAAATCTAAATTATCAAACTTTTTAAAAATTTCAGACCCATGGTGGTGATGGTGATGATGGCTAATATTAAACCTGTCTTTTAAAAAATGAACAAAATTCTTAACAAATAAGTAGAGAGCAATAAAAAGCAAACAATAAATAGAAAAAATCTGTAAATACGGTAATAATTTATAAACATCAGTCATAGTATTAACAACAAATAAAATTGTTCCCAGCAAAACAATATCAGCAATATGTGTCAAAGTAAAAACTAGTGAATAAGACAAGCCTTGTTTTAAAGTTATTTTATTATCAATTAATAAACTGGCTAAAATAGTCTTGCTATGCCCTGCTTCCATAGTATGTAAAAAACCTAAAATAAAAACAAGTAAAACTGCCAGCCAAATTGATATTTTACTAAACTCAACAAACTTATCAGTTAAACTTTGACTTAACCCTGAATTATTACCTTGATTTGAATCAATTTTTAAAAAACCTAAAACATTTTTTAATATTGAATCTTGCTTATTACTATTATTATCAGTTTGAGCAGTAAAATAATCAGATATACTAATTCCATTAATAGTAACTACAGCTTGTTGATCAGTTTTATCTAAATAAATTTGGTCAACCAAATTATTGTAATCATTAATAAACAGACTCACAATATTTGCTTGTAAGGGAAAATCAGCCACAAAAAGGCTATTTTTAATAAATAATTTTTCAGGATCATCCCGGCAAACAACCTTGCCTTTAAAAAGCATGCCTGTAGTTAAAATATTTAAATCGTTTTGCGTGTCTTGTTTATACTGTAATTGACATTCTTGGCTTTGGCTGGAAATTGTTAAATTATTATTAATATAATCAACAACCTTATCTTTATGACTAAAAACATCCAGATAATCTTCGCCATTCATGTCATTTTCACCTTTTATTAAATAAACAACTTCAAGCCAACTAATATTCAGCTCAAAATCAAATGTTTGGGGCAATTTATCTCCTTGGTTTTCACTGGGTAAAACAAAAGACAAACTAGTAACATCTAATGAATGGCTTAAAGAACTTTTTATGGGTGAAAAAAAACAAAATAAAATGACTATAATTATTAAATATTTAAAATTTTTAAAAGCTAAACATTTCATAAGTTTTTATATATATATTTTAATTAAGTTTAACTAATATTGTAATATTATTCAATAAAAAAAGGGACGGATAAAATCCGTCCCTTGATTTGTTAATTAAGCCTCTGCCGGAGAGTCTTCTCCTTCAGAACCCTTTTTGGATTTGGCAGGCTTGTCCTTTTTCTCGCCTGCCCCACTGACAACTTCCTCGGCCTTGGTTTCCAAAGCTTTGGCACCAGCTGTGCCGGCCTTGATCCCTGCTTCTAGTAGACCCCCGAGCAGAGGACTGCCGTCTTTAAGTCCGCCCAGCATCTGGGAAACTCCCAATCCTTGGCCGAACTTGTCGACCATGCTGGCCAGCGTATCCGGATCACCAAAGATATTGAAGTCAGCCGCAGCCATGAACTGGCCAATTGACTTGGCCATTTCAGTGCCAACAGCCTGACTGGCAGTAATCTGCATTTTGGCGATTTCCAGACCAATAGAAACTTCCTGCGCTTCTTTTTTGGCCTTGAGTTCTTTTTGCAGAACCTCGACCCGGGCGGCTTCAACGCTGACTTGTTCACGATCGACCTCAACAGGCACGATCTGAACAGCCTTTTCACCTTCGGCTTCACGGCGCTTGGCTTCCAAACCAGCCTCAGCCAGCCTGATCTGGGCAGCAGCCCGGTTTTCAGCAGCCTGTTTCTCTGCCTCAGCTTTCTTGGTCTCAGTGTAAGCATCAGCGTCAGCAGTTTTTTGCTGTTCAATCAGTTTGGTCTCACCATCCTGCTCAGCAGCAATAACTGCTTTTTCTTTGTCACGGCGGGCAATTTCCAGCGTGGCTGCAGTAGTAACCTTTTCTGCTGATTCACGCTCTTTAGCCTCAGCTAACCGCTGCTTGGCCTGAGCATCAGCCCGCTCTTCTTCGGCAGCAGCCAGAGCTACTTGTTTCTTCCGCTCAGCCACTTCAACTGCCTGAGTTTTAGCAACTTCAGCAGTCTCGCGTTTTTGGGCTTCTTCAACCAGCGCAGTTTCACGCTGAATTTCAGCTGCTCTGACTGCCCGGTCTTTTTCAACCTCAGCAGTTTCAACTGCCCGAGTCTTGCCCACTGCCCGTTTTTCTACTTCCTCTTGCTGGGCAATCTCGAACTCGGCCACTTCGCGGTCTTTGGCAGCTTTACGATTTTTCACTTCTGCCTGCTGATCCGCTTCAGCGAATTCCCTATCCTGCTCTTGCGTCAAAACAGCTTTTCTGGTTTGCACGTTTTTCTCAGTAATCTGAAGCTCAGCATCACGTTCAATTTCATTGGTGCGCACTTTGGCTGTTTGGGTAATCTCAGTGGCTTTACGCAGACCCTGAGCGTCAAAGACATTGTTTTCTTTGAGATTGCCCACGTCTGTCATGTCCAGCTGAGAAATTGTTACTGTTTCCAGTTCCAGGCCATTGGGAGTAATGTCTTTTTCCACGGCTGTTAAAACTGCCTTGGCAAACTCTTCTCGGTTTTGATGCAGTTCGTTCAGGTCCATGGTAGCAGCCACTGTCCGCAGAGCAGAAACCAGCTTTTCCATCATTCTGTCTTTAATGGCCGCCGGATTGGTAGCATCATCACCAAGAGTGGTAGCTGCTGCTTTTACTCCGTCTTCATTTTTCTTAACTCTGATATAGAATTCCCCAGCCACGTCAACCCGTAAAAAATCCTTACAGATCAAAGCGTCTGGTCCTTGCCGTTTAACTTCCAGCTTCATGGTTTCTAAAGAAACCATCAGTAATTCGTGAATAACTGGAACGACAATAGCACCACCATCAATAATGACCTTGGGCTGACCTGAGCCAGTCCGATAAAAGGCCTGATTGGCTGATGTTTTGACATAGAGTTTGGCTACGGTAACCATTACTCCGCCAATGACCAGCCCAATAACGCCAAAAACAGCACAGACCAGCTTGATCATGCCACCCTCAACCAAGAACTGAGGGCCAATAATAAGGGCCAGTGACACGGCAATCAGTCCGATAGCAAATGTTGCGATTCCACCTCTTCCTTGCATATTCCCTTTTCCTCCTTTTTCTTTTTTTCTTGCTTCTCTCATTTTTCTGTTAGCTTCTTCTTCCCAGTGCCGATCATCATCTTCATCCCTTCCTCTTCGTGACATTTTTACCTCCTTTTATTTATTTGAAGTTTGTAATTATTCTGCAAACAAAGAAACTTCAAAAGCTTTCCTTGTCTTATCCCAGGCAATGATTAAAATCTTAGAATCTCCTGGGATTGACTTTTCTCTGGTAAAAGCAGAATACTGCTGTAAATTACCATAATCATCCATGACACGGATGGTGCCACTATTCTGATCAACAGAATATAAGGCAGTGCCTTCTTTACCGATCAAATCAGTCTTTTTTGTGCTATGAGTAGTTGTTTTAGGCATAATTTTTGCTACTGCCCGTGCCACAAAACTAGTAGGAGCAACACTAACCACAACACTGACAAGCAGTGAAGGTAAGACAAAAAGCCAAGGGGTTTTAAAAACTGATTCTAGTAACTGGTTTAAAGTATAACCAGTAACTCCCCAGACAAAACACCAGGTCATCAGAATTATGGTTAAAGGAACTTTGCCAACTCCTAAAACTGACAAGACCCGCCAAAATGCGCTTTCACCAATATCATGTTCAGCGTCATGATCATGGTCATGATCAGCATCATGATCCATGTCATGGTCAATGTCGTGGTCAAGGTCATGGTCAAAATCGTGATCAAAATCATGATCCATGTCATGATCAGCGCCTAAACCAGTTTCACCAAGGCCTATTACTTGCAACAGCAAGAATAAAAACCCAGCGCAAAATGGGATCACATAAATTAAATTCCACCAGGTGAATAACTGAGCCATTTATTCATACCTCCTTTCTTGATTTTTCTGTTGACTATTTTTAAGCCAGTCATAGGCATAAGGTAAAGTAAAGAATAGTAACATGGCAATAAATGACTGCCCAAAAGTCAAATTGGTGGTAAAAACCAGCAGTAAAATTGAAAGCAAAGCGACCATAACATATTCAGGTTTTTGGCTTAAACTTTCCACCAATGGTTTAATGACATGATTAAGTAATCTGCCTAAAAACCACAGGATTAAAAAAAGAAAAGCAAAAACTAAAATAATGATTGAGACTTTAACAAGCTGCTGCCATTCCAAAGACAAGCCATCAACCAAAAACACGCCCAGTAAATCATTTAAAAATGAAATTACTAGATCCTTTAACCGCATTAATTCCTCGACTTTTTCTGGTGTCATCCTTTCCTCCTTTTATTTGTATTTGTTAATGTTCATAAATATTCAATTTTACATGAATATTAAACCTTAGCACATTATTAAAATTTGTCAAGTACTAGCCTAATTTTTTAAAAAATGTCGATATTTTTACCAACATTAGATAATTTTTTAAGTTGTATTTGAACCCCGCACTACGTCAGTCATTCCGAACAAAGTGAGGAATCTCCATGGCACCTAATTCCAAAGAGATCCGTCGTTTACTCAGGATGACGTAGTGCGGGGTAGCGCATTGAGCCACCCCAACAGTTTTTGGTTCTTTTTGTCCCAAAGGGGTCCCTGTGGGACTGTCAAAAAGAACAATATAATAAAAAAGAGCACCTTGTTTTAGGTACTCTTTTTGATAATTCATAGTGTTTTTTGCACTTTTGCCAACACTGGACCTTTTAATACTTCCTCAGCTTGGCGCTGATCAGTAGTTTCAGTCTGCCCCTCTCCTAAAGCTTCCTGCTTTAGGGCGGCTAAACGCTCTTGCATACGTGACTCTTTAAGAATCCTGTCACCTTCAGCCAGCAATTTATCCTGCCCACTCAAAGCTTTTTCCACGGCAGCCTGAGTATCAACTTCAATTTTTTGAAGTTCAATTTCTTTGGCTCTGTCATCAAACTCTGCCATAGCTGAATTCAAGGCAGTGGGATCCAAAGCTTTTTGCGCCTCAGCTCGTAAACGGGTTACTTCTGCTTGTTTTTGCAGATGTTTAGCTTGTTCAATTCTGTTTTCAACTTCCTTAGCTTTTTGCTGATAACGCTCCCAATTATCAGCGGCATCATCTTGCAACTGTTGGAAACGAGCCAAAGCAGCATCAAGCTTTAGCTGAACAGCATCTTCTGCATCCAGCTTGGCTAAAGCGGCTTCTTCACTGCCATTTTTCTGTAAAGTTACAGCTGCCTGATGCAACGCATCTCTTTCCTTTTGTAAAGCCAAAGCCTCGTTTTGCGCTTGTTTGGCCAGGGCAAGACTTTTGGTAGCGGCTTCACGCATGCGCTGCAACCCTGCTTTGAGCTCTTCAACATTAAGCTCAATCATAACTTCCTCTCCGAGCACAAAGGCCCAGAACTTTTTCCATAATAGCAAAAGCTTGTTCATTTTTTCCTCCTCTCATTTTTTGGTATTTTTTTTGCTATTTTTTTCCTGTTTTAAAAGTATATTACACCATAGCATAAAATAAATTTTTGTCAAGTAAAAACCCTGCCATTGGGCAGGGTTTTAAAATTAATTTACATAATGGGTTTTTGAACAATGCGGACATTGCGTGATCTCTAATGAAGCCTCGCAATAAGGGCATTCATCAAGCCCACAAGGAATTTTTTTTTCACAATATGGACAGTCTTCCAAAGAGATTTCCTCTCCACAATGAGGACAAATTTCCGAATCAACAGGAATTTCCTCTCCACATTTATCACAAGTATGCTTTTTCAAAGTTTCCTCGCAATAAGGGCATTCATCAATGTCATCAGGGTCTTCACTAATGTATTGATGACAACGAGGACAAATATAGAGCGTAATGTCACAAAAAGGACATTCGTCTAATTTATCACTGACAACAAGAACCCTACTGCAATCTGGACATTCGTCTGTCTCTAATTTCTGGTTACAATGCGGACAAGTTGCCTCATCTGCATAAATCTCTTCTTTACATTGAGGACATTTAATTTTCGCATACGCTTGTTCACACTCACTACAATAATTATTTTCATCGACTGGGTCACTTTCAAAATGTTCCCCACAGCGCGGGCAAGGATAAATGTCTTCCCCGCAATAAGGACAGCAATCAGGATTTATACCTTTTATTAAATCACCAGAACAATGCGGACATTCGTTTAATTCAAATTCCTCATGACAATGCGGACATTCTATCTCGTCTGGCAAAATCTTCGTACTGCATTTTGGGCATTCTATTTTATAAAAAGATTTGCCACAATCTTCGCATTTACCATAATTATCCTCTGGAACTTCTAATTGCACTTCCTGGCAATGAGGGCAAACAAACCGGTATTCTTCACATTCCTCGCAATATAGTTGCCCGTTATCATCCACTAATTGTTTAGCACAGTTTGGGCAAAAATATGTTTTGCTATTTTTAGGAAGCCCGCCATGATGATCATCATTATTATAACCTTGCAAGTCTTCTTCTGAAGCCACGTCATCGACCTCTTCTGAGTCAGAGGCAGTTCGTTCTCCAGTTAGATCCACACAAGGATCCCCTGGAGTAAAGTCACCACCAAGATATGAGGGATAAAAATTATCCTGAAATTCTCTTAAAGATTTTTCCCAGTCTCTTTTAGTGGTAATATTTGCCGCACAAACCAAGTAAACATTGATTTTTTTAAGCATACCATGCATAGAAAAAACCAAATAAAAATCTGGCCCAAGATTTATAACCAGCTTGTCATGTTGTTCATAAAAATCTAAGCACTCTCCATACATGCCCTGCGGATTAGGCAAAGGCAATTGAAAAAAATTGGCAGTTGCAGCAATAATTTTGACAATATCTTCCCAAAACATTTTGACCATTATTCTCCCTCCTTGTTTCTTTTATTTTCAAACTACTTTATTTTTTTCATTAGATTTATTAGCTTAACATAAAATTATTTTTTGTCAAGCATGGCTTTGGGCTAACCAAAAATCCCGAGTAAAATACCCGGGATTTTTTTTATTTGAATATTAGTATATTCGTACTGATTCGTCCCAAAGGGACCCCTTTGGGGTAATTTCGTAAATCCTTACATCATATCCATACCCATGCCCGGCATACCACCGCCCATTGCGCCCATATCTGGCATACCAGCGCCATGATCACAAGTATTTTTTGGTTCTGGTTTATCTGTAACAACTGCTTCAGTGGTTAAAAACATGGCAGCAACAGAAGCTGCGTTTTGCAAGGCTGAACGAGTAACTTTTGTTGGGTCAATAATACCAGCCTCAACGAGATCTTCATATTTATCAATCGCTGCATTATAACCTTCATTGCCTGATTTTTTCTTAACGTTTTCAACAACGACTGAACCGTCTTGCCCGGCATTATAAGCAATCATTTTTAATGGTTCTGCTAAAGATTTTTTTAATATATCAATACCGATTTTTTCTTCATCTTCTGCTTCTACATTATCTAATACTAATCTAGCTCTTAATAATGCTACACCACCACCTGGCACAATACCTTCTTCAACTGCTGCTTTAGTCGCTGCCAAAGCATCTTCAATTCTGTGTTTTTTTTCTTTTAATTCTGTTTCAGTGGCTGCACCTGCTTTAATCACAGCGACCCCACCAGTTAATTTACCTAAGCGTTCTTGTAATTTTTCTTTATCAAAATCAGAATCAGATTTTTCTACTTCTTTTTTAAGTTGTTTAATACGGTCATCAATTGCTTGTTTATCACCTTTACCATCCACAATAGTTGTGGCTTCTTTTGTTGCCACAACTTTACCAGCCTGACCCAAATCTTCAATTGTAGTATTTTCTAATTTTAAACCAAGATCTTCTGTAATTACTTTACCACCAGTTAAAACCGCTATATCATTTAACATTTCTTTTCTGCGATCACCAAAGCCAGGGGCTTTAACTGCTAGAGTGTTAAAAGCTCCGCGTAATTTATTAACTACTAAAGTAGCTAAAGCTTCGCCATCAACATCTTCAGAAATAATCACTAATTCTTTTTTACCAACCTCGGCTAATTTTTCTAAAATTGGCAATAGTTCTTGTACTGTTGAGATTTTTTTATCAGTAATTAAAATATGGCAATCTTTGTATTCAGCTTCCATGCGGTCTGTATTAGTAATCATATAAGGAGAGACATAACCATTATCAAACTGCATACCTTCAACTACATCTAGTTGCAGGCCAAAGGATTGTGATTCTTCAACAGTGACAACACCATCATTACCAACTTTTTCCATGGCTTCAGCAATTTTCTTACCAATTTCTTTATCATTGGCTGAAATAGAAGCAACCTGAGCAATCTCTTCATTGCCAGAAACAGGTTTAGAAATATTATCTTTTAATTCTTTAACCACTGCCTCAACGCCTTTTTCAATCCCACGTTTAATCGCTAAAGGATTTGAACCAGCAGTAACATTTTTCACCCCTTCATTAATCATGATTTGCGCTAATAAAGTAGCGGTTGTTGTACCATCACCAGCTACGTCATTAGTTTTTGAAGCAACTTCTTTAACCATTTCTGCTCCCATGTTTTCATATTTATCTTCTAATTCAATTTCTTTAGCAACTGTCACACCATCTTTAGTAATGGTTGGAGCACCAAAACCTTTATCTAAAACTACATTACGTCCTTTAGGACCTAATGTGACTTTAACTGTATTAGCTAATTTATCAATCCCCTGTTTTAAAGCTTCGCGAGCTTTGACATTAAAAATTATTTGTTTTGCCATAATATGTGTTAATTAGTTTATTAGTTTAAATGTTTATTGGTTATTCAATTACTGCCATTATATCTTCTTCTTTGATCATTAATAAATCTTCTTCCCCAGGAATTTCATCTGGTGAATATTTTTTAAATATAACCATATCACCAACCTTAATAGACATTGGCGCTCTTTGACCGTTTTCTAAAACCTTACCTTGACCAACAGCAATAACTTCACCTTTTTCTGGTTTTTCTTTATCAACTGTATCAGGCAAGATAATACCTGCTTTTGTTGTTTCATCTTCTGAGATTGGTTTGATCAAAACATGATCATTAAGAGGTTTGTAATTTGGCATAATTTGTTAAAATTAAAAATTAAAATTTAAAAAGTAAAAATAAAAAGAAAAATTTAAAATTTTTATTACATTTTTAATTTTTTCTTTTTGCTTTTTTATTTTATACACTTGGCACTCTATTGTCAAGAGTGCTAAAATTTATTCTACTCTATTATCTTAGGTTAGCAAAAATTGAAAAAAAGTCAAGGGGATTTTAAAATTAAAAACCCCCATTTCTATTTAGATTTGGGGGTCTTATAATACTATTGAGTATTCATTTTTTATGCAAAAATTTTTTTAATCGTCTCAAACCTTCAATTAAATCTTTTTCAGCAGCAGCAAAGCTTAATCTTACCCAGCCAGGATAACCAAATGCCACGCCTGGTACTAAGCCAAGTTTATCCTGTTCCAAAAGTCGGTTACAAAAAGTTAAACAATCTGGTTTTTCACCTGGTAATTTAAAAAACCAATAAAAAGCCCCTTGGGGATCAAAATATTGCAAACCACTTTCTTTGGCAAACGGCAAAATGATTTCTGCAAAACGCTTTTCATAAGCAGCCTTCATATTAGCTATATCTTTTGCTGCCTGATTTAAACCTTGTAAAGCCGCTTGCTGGCTTAAAGAGTTTGGACAGCCTGAAGTCTGGCTTTTGAATATAGCCATAGCATCAATTACTGATTTAGGGCCCAAAGCATAACCCAAACGATATCCTGTCATGGCTAAAGACTTAGAAGCTCCATCAACAATAACAGTTTTTTCACTTAAGTTATTAAACTGGGCAATACTAAAATGCTTGTTTTGACCAAATACTATTGGTGAATAAATTTCATCTGAAATAACCCAAATGTTTCTTTCTTTTAGCTCTAAAGATAAATCAGCCAATAAATTATCAGAAAAAACATAACCAGCAGGATTATTAGGGGAGTTTAGAATAATAACTTTAATTTCAGAACTAGCTAAGACACTACTGATTTTATCTAAATCATTATAATCAAGAGCATGAACTTCTCCGCCACAACTTTTAACCATCTCTGGATAGCTAGTCCAATATGGCTTGATTATTAAAACTTCGTCACCGGGATTAACAATGGCAAAAAGAGCTAAAAAAATAGCTTCTTTACCACCATTAGTGATGATTACTTGTTCTTCTGGATCATAATTTAAGCCTCTGTCATTAGCAACCCAGTCAGCTACAGTTTGCCTTAAATCCGACTCGCCCCTAGCTGCAGTATATTTGGTTTTTCCCTTACGCACTGCTTCTATGGTTGCTTGCTGAACAATTTCTGGCGGAGCAAAATCAGGCTCGCCCGCTGCTAAAATAATTGTATCTGGATCCTTTTTTTTCATTGCTTTACTTTTTGCATCAAATTCCATGGTAACTGAAGGCCGAACTCTTTCAACTCTTTTAGCTAATTCCATTTTCCCCTCCCTTTGGTTGCCAAATCTTTGACGAAGGCGACCTTTGTTAATGTTCATTTTTTTCAATCTTATTATTAACGTTTTTTATAGCATTAATAAATTTTTGACGTACTTCTTGAGTGTAAGGATTAAATTTTTGCATGTCAAGAAAAAGCTGCCAAGAATCATTCGTCACTGTTTCATTTACTTTTAACAAGCGTTCAAAACCAAGACTAGTAATTTTTAAATTTTGCATACCAAATTCTTCTAAGCCCCGACCAATAAAATGCACTAAAGCCAAAGAAACAGCTGCTTGCTGATCATGATCATCTGGTGTCGTTTCAATTATTTTTAATTCCAGTTTATTCAATATTTGTGTTAATTCATTTAAGTTCTGATCACTTATTCTTAAGGGGCATAAAACCCATTGCAATCCTTTAGTACCATTAGCAGCACTATCAGGTCCAAACATGGGATGAGTAGTCATAATTTCATTATCAGCTGAAATATTTTCTTCTAACCACTTGGCTGGTAAAACATTAACTGAACAAACATCCATGACCAAACTACCCCTTTTTAATAAAGGAGAAATTTTCTTGATGATTTGTTCAGTTGCTGAAATCGCAACAGCCACAAATATCCAATCAGCCTGACATACTTCTTCCAAGCTAACATAATTAACACCTAAATCTTTGGCAATGCCTGATTTATCTGAACGATTATAAACACACACCTCTGCATAAGGTTTTAATATTTTGGCTAATAATTGTCCGAATCGGGAAAAGCCGATGATGCCAATTTTCATAATTTTAAAATGTCGGGGAGAAAAGGCTTTTATGCCTTTTCGCGCTAAAGCATAAAAGCTTTGGCTACCCACTGATAATTTTATTTCTTTGTAACTGCTAAAAAAGTCGTAAAATTAAATTTTAAATCCTGAATCCCCTCTTCAATAATTTCCATATTATAAAGTTTAGCTGCACCTTTTGGTGCTATAGCCGCTGTATCTGGAGTTAATTTACCTTCTTTAATATCTTTAACAGCTAACGCTGTATCTGCCCAAGCAATTATTTCAGCTTTAGGCCAAATCCTTTTTAAATACATTTTACATTGCTTTAAAGCCTGATCATGGGAAGCGATTTTTTTAATTTCTTCTCTTTTAGTGCCTGGTTTAACAATTAAATTATGGCGAATATCTATTTCAAACATATTCTCAATATTAAAAATATGATTGGCCATGGCCTGGACTGCTTCAATCACAATCCCGCCATTAGAATTTTCAATCGGGAAAATACCCATAGTGATTTCTTGATTATCTAAAGCAGTTAAAACATTCTCTACTGAAACTAAGTATTTTAATTCAAAATCAGAAATTGCATTTTTATAACAATAATATTCAGCTGCTTCTTCTGAAAAAGAGCCTTTGTCACCAGAAACACCAATAATTTGTTTTGACATAGTTATTAAGTTAAAAGTTAAAAAGTTTATAAAGTTTATAAAACCTTTTAAACTTTCTACTTTCTAACTATCAAACTTATATAAATTAATATTAAAGAAAAAAACTTATCTAGTCAAAAAATCAAGATTACTTCACCTTGACTTTTAAATAAAAACGTGCTATACTAAAAAATCGTATTATTTACAAAATTTAATTGAAAAAAGATTATAAAGGTTGCCTACGCCAAGGCTTTGGCGACCGAAGGGAGGAGAAAATGAGGAACATTGTTTCAATAGTAGTCATGGTGATAATCAGTCTTATCAGTATTGGAGTCAAAGAACTTAACTCTGATGCTGACCAAGAACCTACCTCTGCTACTTTGCAGAATCTTACCCGCGAACAAATTGTTCAAATTGCTAATGTAGCCATTTTGTCCATGGAGTCAGAAGATGAAGTCGAAAGAAGAACAATGGACTGGCAGATTGCTGCTTTACTGCTGGAAACAGATCCAGAGAACAAAATGGCACAGGAAGAAGTGGAATATCGTGAGGTATTGCTTAAACGGGCAGTGGTTATTGATGAACTACGCCAGCAAAACTACGAGACTTGCCTGCAAACACCGACTGACTGTACCGCCCTAAACATTGTGATTGAGCCGACTGAGCAAGAAATCAAAGAAATACTGGAAATGTTTTTCCGAGAAATGGAAAAACAACAGCAAGGTAATCACTCTGCACCTTTTTCCCATTCCCAGCACCAACCTGATAAAACATTCCTTTAACTCGCAAAAAACCCGCCAAATGTCTACAAGACAGGCGGGTTTTAAATTTGTGCACCTGTTGACTTTTTATTAAAAATATGTTATACTATCAAAAGAAAATTTAAAAAATATATTGATAGAAGCTTTTTGACAATTTTGTTAACTATGTCCAAAAGGGAGGATTTTTGATGAAAGATGAAGGAAAAAAAAGAGCGATGAAAAACTATGATGAAAAATTCATAGTAATCTCAATTTTTGACTACCTCGTTGCTAAAGAACAGGGAGAATGGTATCAAGAAGGTCTAGAAAAAATCAAAAACATCACTGGATATGAACTTAACTGGGGTGACATTTTTCCCCAGGAAAACATGGTCGTTTCCGCAGATTTTCTTAACCTGATGTATGCCAAAGGTTGGGAATTTATTAATGTCTACCATGATATTAAAAATCAAAAATACTTCTTAATTTTTAAAAAAATCTAAAAAGTCAAAAACAAAAAACCCGCCAAATGTCTAAAAGACAGGCGGATTTTTGTTTTGGCTAATTTTAGCCGAATTTAATATAGCAAAAACATCTAAAACTATTGACTTTTTTGTTAAAATGTGCTATAATTATAACAGAAAATTCAAAATTTATAAATAAATCAAAGGTTGTTTAAAACCCTTGTTAACAATGGCTCAGCGCTGAGACTAAGCGCTTAGGAGAATAAAACATGAGCAATGAATTTGATGATCTTTCCTGGATGCATGCTGATGAAGACATTCCTGACTGGATGTGGGCCCAGCAATTTATAAGCGCAAAAATACCCATGAAGGTCAAAAGAACAAGCCTAACTTCTGCTGTCATCTGTTTGTACGGAAATCATATCCACTTATCAGGTGGTACCTACGATGAATGCTTGTACAAAACAAAATGCGATGAAAGTTGCACATCAGAAAATGGCTGGCAAGAAATCGTGGGAATTAAAGAACTACAAAAAATGATCTACATCCCTAATCTGATTAGGGAATGGTTCGCACCTGACATCATGGCTGTCTACATCCCAGAGAAAAAATTCTCATTTGTACCTGACATCCTAGCCCTGGCCTTAGGGCTTTAAGCAACAACAAAAACCCGCCAAAATGTCTAAAAGACAGGCGGGTTTTAAAATTGAATAAAAAACACCCTTTGTCTGTGAATTGTCATCCTGAGCCTGTCAAAGGATCTATTACTTCATAGATTCTTCGTTACACTCAGAATGACAAAGGGTGTATTTTATTTTATTAAACTAATTTGTTTTAAAAGCAGACCCAAACACAACCAAAATAACATTATACCAAAATACATGGTCCATAAATAATGATCAAAAACCATAATCACCAAAAGCATAATAAAAATGGCAGCAAAACATAAAAACCAATATATTCTTTCTTTATAAAATTTAAATACAGTTTTATGCTGGAAAAGATCAAACACACTTAATAAACCACTATATTCTGGGAAATTAAAATAATATATTTTTTTAAAAATTTCAATAAATAACAAAATAAAAATTATAAAACCACCCAAACCTAATTCAACACAGATTAAAAAATAAACATTATGTACTGGTTGATAGAACCAAGCTTCTCTTTTTTCTGGCAAATGGTCATACAAAGCCAAAGTATAATTACCTAAACCAACGCCTTTATACCAATTTTGTTCAACTAATTGTTTAGCTTGGGTAAAATATACAATTCTTTCATAATTTGATTTGACCTCAAGTCTAGTCTGACTTTCTAGTCTAGATGATAAAGGATCCTGATAAATTACAGTTAAAATTCCCATGAAGATTACTAGAATTATTAAAAAATTAGTTAAAACAATTTTACTTTGCTTATCATGACTAGTGTAAACAAAAATTACAATAAAAAGTAAACCAATTGCCAAGGCTAAATAAGCATTTCTGGAAAAAGTAAAAAACAAACCTGTCAGGATAATGGGTAGGCTTAACCATAAAAATAATATTTCCCGTTCTGACTCACTTAAAAAAAGCAAAATAAGCAGGAAAATAATACAAACAATTAAAAACCCAGCTAAAACATTAGGATGTTGAAAAGAACCATAAGCCCTTAACCAGCGTAAAGTCTCTGATTCTACGACTGACGCTCCGCCAGTAAATGACAACTGGGTAGCCATACCAAGCCATTTATTACCCCAGACTGTTTGCGTAATAAACTGATAAATCGCTAACACTGCTTGCACTAAGCCAGAAAAAACAAAAGCTAAACTAATTTTACGCAGATCAAATCGAAAATTAATAATTAAAATCAAAAGAGCAAAACCTTGAAAGAATTTTATAAAATAATAAAAAACTACCATCTTATCAATCGCAAAAAGCAGGTTAAATAATATAACAAGAAACATGGCAGTGATTAAAATATAAAAATCTAAATTTTTCCAATTCAAAACTCTGATCTCATCATCTTTACATTTTTGAATATAATAAAAAGCAATTACAAAAATGAAAAACAATAACAGCTCACTGCCATATAAAGAAAAAACCAAATACTGGCTAACATCACCATTGATCTGACCATAATGCCAAATCCACCTGGTTTGCCAGGGCAATAAAAATATAAAAACATACATTAAATATTCAATTAATTTGGCTACATTTTTCATATCTTAATTATAGCAGAATTAAGCATAAATTTAACAACACAGTCATTGACAAAACACTAAAAATATGCTATAATTATATCAACTAGTCCTTTTTGACTTTTTATATATCCCCCTGACGTATAGAGAATAGTGCAAGTCACTATTAAATCAAACAGCTTTTGAATATAAGGAGAGAATCATGAAAAAAGTAGAAAAAACTGGCAATATAATAATGGCAATCATCGTTCTGGTACTATTTATCGTGGCAATGAATATTGACACAACCGCGCCACTCGAACAAACGCCCACAGCAACCATTGAACAAACCCTAGCACCTGGAGAAATCTCAAACATAGAATTTTATACCAATGGAATTTTGATCAACGAGACAATGGTACCAGTAACATTCAAAGTAACAACCTATGAAGATGGGAGCCAAACAATTGAAGCAGTAATCACACAGAATTAAAAACCAAGCGTCTTGGTCAATGACTAAGGCGCTTTTCAATTTGGGAAATTAAAAACGCTCTGGCAGGCACAAAAATGTTTTTTGTAGAGACCCCGACATAGGTGGGGTCTCTACGGTTTAAAAAACCGTCCTACCAGAGCGCCCTTTACATTGACAAATTAATTAAAATATGTTAAAATTTTATATCGAACTTTTTACAAATTTATAATATTAGTCATTAGGATTAACGCTTTGCGACTTTTCGGAGGCAAATAATGTTTGGCAAAATTTTAAATTGGTTAAAATGGTTTTTGGGATTTGAACAGGAGGAAACAGAAATTATCCATTTCTTGGGAGTGCGAGATTATTACGAACAGCAACATGATCTGCAACAACCAAAGTCTGACCCAAAATATTGGCAACCAGCAATAATTGACGGAGTCCCTGTCTACCCGCCTATCAGAGGTTTAGTAGAAGCAGAAGTTCTATATGGCAAAAAATCTATTGCAGAACTCGAAAAAATGATTAAACAATGTACTGATCCAGCTGAAAAAAGAAGGATGAAAAGAATAAGGTTAAAAAAAATACATGAGGAAACTCAAAAACAAAGGAGCGTAAAATGAAATGGTTTAAAAAAAATAATTCAATTGTCTTATTCGTAATTCTCTTGATAACTTGCTTTACTTATGTAAGCTGTGAAAATTGTACCACTAAAAACACCAACGATTACGACAATGATGGACATTTATCAATGATCGATTGTGATGACACAAACACAGATATCTGGCAAAACAAGTCTTTTTATCCTGATTATGATAATGACATGCTGCCTGATTCTTACACGGCTACGACTTATTGTGTAGGTAATACTCTGACATATCCAGGAGGAAGGACATTGAACACACCTCCTCCTATGGACCCATGTTTAGGAGATCCTGCTAATACTTGTGGCAGCGTAACAGATGCTGATGACGATGGTTTCCCTAATACTGTTGACTGCAATGACAATGACGCGACAGTTTATCCAGGCGCTCCTGAAAGATTATGCGACAACATTGACCAGGATTGCGATGGTTTAGCTGATGACGATGTTGATCAAGATAAGGATTATGTCACTTTTTGTAACCAAGACTGTAATGACATTGATCCTAGTGCCTGGAAAATTCTGGATTTCTACTTAGATACAGATATGGATATGTTGCCAGATAATACAATTACTAACACACTGTGTGTTGGTGACACAACCACTTATCCTATTGGCTATACAATCAATGCACCACCGCCATTAGATCCGTGTCCAATGGATTCTAACAACTCTTGTGCAAATGAAAAGAGTATAAAATAAAAAAATATAAAGCGCCTTGGTAAAACCTTGGCGCTTTTAAAATAGAAAAGCGCGCTGGCAGGCACAAAAATGTTTTTTGTAGAGACCCCGACATAGGTGGGGTCTCTACGGTTTTAAAAAACCGTCCTGCCAGAGCGCCAAACAGCTTGACTTTGCTTAATAAAAATGCTAAGCTCTATTATAAAATTTGAACATTGAAATTTTAATTTTATTTTGTTTTAACTATCAAGTAAAGGGAGGAACCATGGATAAAATAAAAGCTTTTATTGTGACTATCACCACTAAATTGTCTCAAAAAAAAGGATTGATTGATGCGATATTTTTCCAATATCAAAACCTAATGGCAACAGACATTAGCCAAATACAAATCACTAATATTAATGAATCTGTTTTAGCTAATGACCCTGTTTATAATAACCCACTCGCTTCCGAACAAATTAAACAGGCTATTGCCAACCGTAATTTATTAGGCATGTCCCCTGAAGATTTTGAGGATGCTTATAAAAGTATTTTATACGGCATGTCACCAAAAGACACTGACAAAAAGAAAACAATTAAGCCAACTAAACCAGAAAAATCCTCTGCTGATACAACTTTGTCAGCGATTGACAAGCAAGTTAGTCTGGATCAGGTGCCAACTCATATTAGCCGGGAAACTGCGATTTTAGCTGGCCATACTGAAAAATATTTACTCAGGATTTGTAGGGAAAATAATTTAACTCTAAGGCAATTACAAACTTTATTGGAATTAAAAAATGAATATTCCACTAAAATGCCTACTCTTTTATCTTTACTTGAACAAAACCTAAGCATTGCAGAAGTTCAAATTTTTTTGGAAACCAGAGAAATTTTAACTCAAGCTGACAATCAATTTTCTCTGATCAACATAATTATTTTTCAAGATAATTTTTTTGATGTTGCGCTTGATGCTGAGTTTTTGGCTGAAAAAATTAATGAAGCTTGCAATCTTCTAGTAAAAGCTAATCCACACTATGATAAGCTTTACCCTGATATTAAGCTAAAAACAATCTTGCAAATCGCTTATAAAATGAAAACTGCTTGTTTGGAAGTTGTTTTAGACTGGCTGGAAACCTGCAGTCAAATACCAATGGAAAAAGGCAGACACGAATATCCAGAACATCGTCATTTTTCTGCTAAATCACAATTTTCAACGAAACCATCGGGTGAAAAAAATCAAGAAGAACCCTCAGATAATGACTCAGAAAACGAGGAATCAGAAATAATTGATTCCTGTTTAGATGATGACCTGGTTGATGAGGAAGATGATTTTGACAATGACGCAATAACTGAGGAGGAAAGAGATGGCTAAAACAAAAAACCCATTTCGTTTACTTGGTTTAGATCCTCAAGTTATTCGTACCCTTAATGATAACCAAATTGAAATTTTAGTCCAATCTGCATTTAAAGCCATGCAAAACATTTATCATCCTGACAAGCCAGGCGGTAGTGCAACGAAGTCAAAACAAATCAATGAAGCCCGCCAACTATTGGATCAGCAAAAAAATCCTGAAATCTATCAGGCTTTAAAAACGCAATTTCTTCGTAAAAAAGCAGTTAACAAGCAAGTCGCTGAATGTGAAAGTAAGCTTAAAAGAGCCTTAAAACAGAAAACTTTGCTTAATCAGGCTTTTTTAAACTACTTGATTAAAGCCGCTAACCAAGAAAGTCTGACTGTCTTTAATTTACCAGCCTGTAAATTAATAATGCGCGACTATGGGGCTGATGTTAATATTTCTTTGGAAACCAAAGAAATGTCTCCTAAAAAAATGAGGCAAAGAATCTGGGATTTTCTGTTTTATGACCTAATAGTTGATGATCAGGGACAATTAACAAAAATCCACCAAGGCAAAACAGAGCAACAGCCTGATAAAATTTTAATTGCAGCGATTGATGAAGTAACAGTTAAAAAGCATATCAGCTTAATTAATATTTTACGTCTGACTCAGCCTATACAACCGCCTCGTTCAGATTCATTCTTACGACTAGGAGAAAAGCCAAGTAGAAAGGAACAAGAAAAAGAAATTATTTTTTTTCGCAATAAAATTGAGCCAGAAGCTTTTAGCAATCTAATCCATTTGCTTACACCTGTTATTAAAGTCGGCTCATACTTATTCAGCCTTAGGCAAACAAATAAAACCCTTTATTTTAGTTTGGAGGGCTGCATCCAAGAAATTACTTTGGATAATGAATAACAAAAAACCGGAGATTAACTTCTCCGGTTTTATTATTTGTTTTAAATTTGATTTAATAGTTCTTTGCGATTTTTTTCAAATTTTTCTAAAAATTCTAAACGGCGATCATTTTCATGAAACTTTAACATCTGGTCAGTAATAATCACCCGCGTATCATCATTAATAGCCATGTCTTTTTTCTTTTGGGACATTAATTTAAATTGCAACCATTTGGCAAAATTTTCCACAATATTGCCCAGCCAACCGCCTAATAACCATTCCCGAAATTTATAAGTATATAAATTAAACTTATTATCAATTATCCTATGCCGCAAATTGGGTTGTCTCATTTGCCAATTTGGCAAATATTTTTTAAACCAACTTTCATTTATAGTAATTAGTTTTTGATAATATTCTCCCCGATCATAAATCGGCCATAAAGTAGCCAGCCAAAAAACAAGGTATACATCTTCAGCAGTAATTTTTATTGTTTGTAAATCCAAGTTTTCTTCTGTTATATAAAAACTTAAACATAATTTATCCTCAACTTTTTGTTTGGGTGGTCTTAAACCTAATATGGTAATTAAAATCAATAAAAATAAACGTGTTTGCCAAATTCGATTGGGAGCAGTAATAATAAATAAATCTAAATCACTAGTTTTACGAGCATTCCAGTAAGCCAAATTATTACATACTGCTACTAAACGAATAAAGGGTACATATTTAAAAAGTTTGACTGCCCGCAAAACTATTTTAAATTTTTGATTGGAAATATTATACCTATTCAACCGTATCTCAATTATCTTTTGCCTGCCTTTTAAAAAATAAAAGCCTTGCTTGTTTTTAATCAGTTTTTTAAGTTTGGGACTTTTATCTAATTCTTTTTTTATTTCAGTAATAGTAAATTTCTGGCCATCCATTCCCCCAGTAAAAATAAAATCCCGCAACTCAGTCAGAGTCACAGGATAATCAAAAATATCAAAATATGTAATTGTATTGATAATAAAAAGCTCTAAAAATGAAACATCCTTTAAGTCTTTAGTCATGAGGTAAAATGTATTAATGTTTAAGACTTTTCACTAGTTATTACCGGTTCAGTATTTTTCAGTTCTTCTACTTTTTCAACTGATTCATGCAATGATTGTTTATCCTTAATCAAGCTGTCAGCAACAATCATCTTGTTCTGATCAAAACTGATTACTTGTTCTTTATCAACCAATAGTCTAGGACTAAATAAAGCTGCAATAAAATTTTGAGATTTAACTTGATATTTAATAATTTTACCAGTATCAGTTTCTAAGTCAAAACCAACTAAACGTCCTAAATATTGACCACTTTGCGTTTCCACTCGCACTTTTTTAAATTGTTTTTCATTAATCAACATATTATTATTGATTTTGTTGTTCTGGTTCTTTAGTAACTTCAATAATCTGTTTTGGCTTATTTTCTTGTTCAAGTTGCTGATCTTTTTCAATCTGTTCCTTTTTCTTTTTCTTAAACATCCACAATTGCTGCAAAGCCATTAATAAAGTAGTAATAAACCAGTATAAGGTTAAACCTGCTGGTAGACTTACCCCAATAACAATAGTGATGACAGGCATAAAATAAACCATTTGTTTATTCATGCTTGCTAGCATTTTCTCATCTTTTGAGCCAGCGATTTCTTTACCTTTAATCACTGGGGGTTTAGTAATTACCATCATTTTTGCTTGCCAAAACTGAGCAGCGCCAGCTAAAAAAGCTAATACCACACTAGGCACTGCCAAATCTATTAAACCTAAAGAAATTGAATTTATATGCCCAGGATTATTTATAAAAGGATATAATAAATCAAGGCTTTCTGAATTTAAGCCGTGACGAAAAACTTGATAAACAGCTATTAAAAAGGGCAACTGGATTATTAAAGGTAAACAAGAAGAAAAAGGATTTACTTTCTCTTTCTTATATAAAAGCATCATTTCTTTAGCTAATTCTTCTTTTTTGTCTTTTAATCTTTCTCTTAATTCTTCAATTTTAGGCTGTATTTCCTGTAAAGCCCGCTGGGATCTAATAGATTGATAATATAAAGGAAACAATAATCCACGAATAACCAATGTTAAGATAATAATGGCTAAACCAATATCATTCCCAGGCACAATATTATATAACCAGATTAAAAAATTAAAAAGTGGTTGGTAAAAAATCAAATTATAGAGTTCTAACATAGTATTTGCTATTTGCTAAATTATTTTTTAGTCTTAACAGACCCCTTTGTTGTTTTTTTCTTAGTTACTGTTTTCTTTTTAGTTTTGGTTTCTTTTTTCTCTTCAGCCTTTTTCTTAGTAGTGGTTTTTTTCTTGGCTGCTTTTGTAGTTGTTTTTTTCTTAGTCTTTTCTTCCTCCTTTTCTTTTTTAGCTGTTTTTTCCTGTTCTTGGCCTTCTATTTCTACTTTTTCTTTTTTACCTGAAGCTGTTTCTTTTAAAATATTTATTTTCCAACCAGTTAATTTTGCTGCTAAACGCACATTTTGACCTTCTTTACCAATGGCCAATGATAGCTGATCTTCATTAACAGTAACTGTAGCTGTTTTTTCTTTCTCATTCAGATCAATTGCTACGACTTTAGCTGGTGATAAAGCATTACTTATAAATTTATTCATATCATCATCCCATTCTATAATATCTATTTTTTCTCCGCCTAATTCATTAATAATTGTCTGAATTCTAGCACCTCTTTGGCCAACACAAGAACCAATGGGATCAATATTTTCCTGATTAGTTTTAACTGCCACTTTTGCTCTAGAACCAGCTTCTCTAGCAATAGACATAATATCTATTGCCCCTGAATTTATTTCTGGGATTTCTGTTTCAAATAATTTTCTTATTACTTCAGCACTAGCACGTGACACAATAACTTCTGGACCTTTAATTGTTTTTTCTACTGATTTAATATAAAACTTCATCCGTTCCCCAGGATTATATCTTTCATTTTTAATTTGTTCTTCAGGTGGCATTAAGCCTGTTAATTTACCCATATCAACTAAAACCCCTCTTAATTCTCTTCTTTGGATAATACCATTAATTAACTGATGTTCACGCTCTTTATATTCATTAAATAATGATTCTCTTTCAGCTTCTCTAATTTTTTGGATTATAACTTGTTTGGCGGTCTGCGCTGCCATTCTGCCAAAATCAGCTGGGATCTCCAACGAAATAATAATTTCATCACCTACTTTGGCTGTTTTTTTAATCTTTTTCGCATCTTCTAGTAAAATATCTGTCTTAGGACTAAAACGTAAAGGTTCTTCTTGACCTTCAATTTCTTTAACAAATTTTTTATCACGGCCATTTTCATCTATTTCCGCAATAATATCTTCGGGATAATCAACAACTTCTTTTTTATCATAAACTTTCATTTTACCTGATTCTGGATCAAATTCAAAAATAATATTTTGATTTTTATTGCCAAAATCTTTACGATAAGCAGCCGCCAAAGCAGAATTAATTGTTTCCATAATAGCTTCTTCTGCTAAGCCTTTTTCTGCACTAATTTGTTTGATTGTTTGTTGTATTGCTTGTAAATCCATAGTTTTAATTAAAATTTTAAAAAATAAAACTAGTTTAAAAATACTTAAACTAGCTTAATTAAAGTATATAATGATTTAAAATTTTTGTCAAATACCAATACTTAATTAACTGCTTGACTAAATAACTATTATTTGTTATGGTTAATTATTCAAATAGTACTTTTTAATAACAGACAAGGAGGCTGTCAATGAAAAGACTCAAAAAAATAATTAATTATTTGCGTAAAATCGTTTGGATAAAATTTTCACTAGATGTTTTCACTATTAGTATTATTGGCTACTTAACTCTGCAATATGTCAGCCAAGCTCATCTTGATTTAATGGTCCCTAGCTGGATTGTCAGAGTATATGAAACTATTTTGACCACGTTTGTTTTTTCTCATGAAGCTGCTCGCTGGATTATTGGTCATGGTCGTGAACGTGGTAAACACTGGGTCTGGCAGTTTGACCATGGAGAAATCTATGTCGGACTTTGGATATTAGTCTTAGTGATAGTTTTTATTGTGCAAGGCGTCTGTAATTATGAATCTCCAAAAATGATTATTGAACTAGCACTTTGGACAGCTTCTGCTTATTTTGCTTCGCGCATCAGCAAACAAGTTCATCAACATTTAAAGAACAAAGATAATAAAAATCCGGTCGAATGACCGGATTTTTTAATATATATTTTTATGATGTCGAATTTTAGCTGTTTTAGTATCTTTATTAATCTCAATAGCAATGCAATCAATCCGCCAATTTTCCTGACTAATCTTATTTTCCTGCAAATAGTTTAAAGCTGTTTTATGTAATTTTTCTTTTTTATTTTTATCAATTGCTTGCTCAGGAATCCCAAATTCCTGCGATGTTCTAGTTTTGACTTCAATAAAAACTAATTGCTCATCTTTTTGACAGATTATATCAATTTCTCCAGCTTGTGTATAATAATTTTCAGTTAAAATTTGATATTCACGCTGCTGTAAAAAATCTTTAGCTAGATCTTGCCCAAAAATTCCTATTTTATTTTTAATATTCATTCATTCTATTTTCTTTTTTTTATTTTAACAAAATATTTTTGATATTTTTGGCGTTTTTCTAAATCAGCTAGCTGATGAGGAATATTAACAAGATAATATCTAATCAAATAACCAAACCAAATAGCACCACTAATTAACCAGATTAAAACCCAAAACCTACCGCCTAAAATTGGGATAGCTTCATAACGGAAAAAGAAAATAAAAGTAAAAGAAACAGCCATGGTCAAACAAAAAGTAGAAAGCTTTTGCCAAAATTTTGCCTGAATAAAATTACGTTTTTTGATTAATTGTTTCTGAGCTAATTTACTTAAGAAATAACAGCCAT
>Ga0180438_10001545_pt1 | contig 40741 bp, 34 predicted proteins | sample SS_ome_12_FD_132455 | JGI IMG/M metagenome (GOLD analysis project Ga0180438, IMG submission 132455) | Hypersaline lake sediment archaeal communities from the Salton Sea, California, USA - SS_3_D_2 metaG | ecosystem: Environmental > Aquatic > Non-marine Saline and Alkaline > Hypersaline >... | reverse complement strand
TCGTAGCGGCCCCATTCGTAGCGTCACTGTTGGCAGCGGTGCCGTTATCCATGCTACCGTTCGTGGGAGCTGAACTCTCGGGCGATCCGTTGGAACTGTCGACGTTGCCGGCTGTGGGTGACAGGAATCTCGCCATCTGCTGCGGCTGAGGATTGCCTTCGATCCAACTGCCCAACTCGACCGTCTGCGTGCTCTTCTCGGCGGCGATTCGGCGAACCTCACTCACAAAATCTTCCGCGCGGCTGCTGACCCTCAGGTCGAAACAATAGATTTTGCGATTCGGGATTGGCAATTCGTCGGCTACTCGCGGCTTCTCTTCGGACGCTTCATCCGTAGACGTTTCTTCTTCTTCGTCCTCGTCATCGCCGACCAATAGCGTCTCGCCCACCTGACCGCGTATGCCATTGCGGTCGAGCGTCCAGTGCGCGGCGCGGGGATAGAGCCAGCTACAGACGACCATGTCGCCGGTGACCCCTTCCAGGTAGAGCATGCCGCTGCTGTCTTTTCGCAGATCGTAAAGATGGGGCACGATCGTCACGTCGACGCCCCGCTCGCCCAACAGCGCAGCAACGATGTCTTCTTCCAGCTGGCGCTTGGCCGGATGGTGGCTCTGGCCTTGCGAGACGACAACCGTGATGCTGCGGGCCATGACACTATCGGAGGGCAGGGGGGAGGGGTGGGACTTCGCCAGCTGCTCGACGGGACGAACCTATCAACAGACCTAGCTTTTCGACGGGCTAGATTATCGACGGACGATTCAGCCCCTCCATCCTATGCCGAAGCGACCTGTTCGTTCAAGCTTCGCGAGATCCCTAGTTCGGAAGACTTAGACGCTTCTGCGTCAGGATGCCTCGGTAGCGTCCATATTCTCGGATATCCAATCTTCCAGCTCATTCCAATCGACCTCGGGCAGGTCTTGCAGATCGGGTCGCAGACTGACCGCCTCTTTCAGATAGACGTGCTGGATTTCCTTCTGGCTCTTCTCCGTGTTCCAGTTGATCATGATCCGCACACACAAAGGGAGCGCGCCCGGCACCGTCATTTCATGACCGCACAGCAGCGGCACTTCCAGCCAGCCCAGTTGCCGCGCCGCCAGGGCGGGAAACTCGGCCGTCAGGTCGGGCGTGGTCGTGAACGTCGCACTGGCCACATCTGCCTGGTCGATATCGTTGACCCGGATCATCATCGCCAACAGGTGGCGCGTGGCGACGAGAATCTCATCGCGATCGTTCGACTGGCAGGTGATTGCCCCGCGGACACCGCGACAGACCATGGGTAATTTCCTTGTGGTTCTTTCTCGAACAGGATGAGGGGGGCGGCTGAGCCACCACTCATACATAGCACATAAAACGGACCGAGGTCATCACGAGATTCATCGCGATCTAATCGCACTCGGGTCGTCCACAGCCGCCCATGCCACAGGGCGGGGCCGGCCGCGAGGTGTCGCAGATCGGCAAGGATCCGCCCGATGTCGCGGTGTGCGCGGCTGGCACGCTGAGCAACTTCGTCAGCCGCGATCCGCCACAGTCGTCGCACTGCGGCGATTCGCTGCCACGGACCAGGATCTCGATATTCTTCTCGCAATCGGCGCAATGAAACTCGTAAAGGGGCACACCAAGGGCCTCCCAGGTTGGAGTTGGTTGTCGATCGATCCCGGCGGCCGAACGGAGCCCACCGGATCGAACCATTATCGACCACCGACCGGTTGACGGCAAATAGGGAAACCACGTCGGTTGGAATCGCCGATCGATGGTGTTAACGTAAACCGCATGCAAGACGAGGCGGCTTACATCTGCGATTCGTGTGGCGAGGAGATCGTGGTGCCGCTCGATCTCTCAGCTGGCAGCGTGCAGAAGTACGTCGAGGATTGCCCGGTCTGCTGCTGCCCGAACGTGATTCACGTCGAGATGGACGAAGACGGCGGCGCGCGGGTATGGAGCGAGGGGGAGTGAGGCCCTACTCGTTCAACTGACCTTTGATCGTGCGTTGGGTCACCGCCCAGACGGCGTCGAGATGCTCGATGTACTCGTCGGGTGTGAGCAGATCGCCGGGTGCCATGCCCCTGCTTGCGGGGGCATGCGGCTCGGTAGGAGCCTCGCCCTCCCGACCGTGGGTGGCTCGGCGGGAGCCTCGCCCTCCCATTTCTGCCTCCATCTCAAAGATCCAGCCGGCGCCGTACTTGTCGACGTTAATCGCCGAAGGGTCTTTTAGCAGCCTGGTGTTGATCGTCACCAGTTGTCCGGCGATGGGGGCGTACAGTGAACTCTCCGCCTTGCTGCTCTCGATTTCACCAATCTCCTGACCCGGCGAAAGCGTTGTTCCCTGTTCGACATGCCAGTCGAGGAAGTAAACATCTTGCAACAGCCGCACGGCGTAGGCCGCGAATCCAAAGCGAAATCGCCCGCCGCCCGTGCTGCCGTCGATCGACTGGGCCCACATGTGGTTCTTGGCGTAGTGGCGATCGGTGGGGAAATTGGCTTCGAACTCGCCCATCATGAACGTCAAACGGTCGCTCATGTGTAGCGAACCCCTTGATGCTCCGCCTCGAAGAAGGAGGGGAGCATGCCGTCGACCTGCAGAAAGCCTTTGCGGGTAAGGCGGATTTGCTCGGCGTCCGATTCCAGTGTGCCGGGCTCGATTCGCCCGGCCGCCTCGTGCATTCGCCACTCGTCCTGCCAGTGCTCCACGATGTCGACACTGTACTTGTCGCGGAATCTCTGCGGCTCCAGAAAACCGCGTTTGAGCTGCAAGATCATCTCGCGAACCAGGAGCTGGTGGTCGGTCGGGCGCAGGGCACGACCAAGCGGCAGCCGGCCCCCATCATCGCGTTCTCGATCGAGTGCGCCGATGTACTGTTCCCATTCCGGCACGTTCTGGTAATGCACGCCGGAGATATGTCCAAAGCTGGCCACCCCGGTCGCCAGCAGATCGCTTCCTTCCCAGAGGTTGTCGCGGTAGCTGAAGCTGACTTTGCTCTTGTCCTTGACCATCGTGTAAGCGCTGCTCACGCTGTATCCGGCCGCCTCCAATTCGTTGAACGCATAGTCGACCCATTCCCGCTTGGTCGGCCAGTCGGCCACCGGCGCCTCGCTATGTTCGGCCAGCATGCCCTTGGAAATGACGGTGTTGAACGGCAACTCCATCTGATAGATCGTGACGCTTTCCGGCGACAGCTCGATCGTCCGCCGTACGCAATCGCGCCAGTTGTCCCACGTCTCGCCGACCATGCCGGAGATGAGATCGATGTTGACGTTGTAGAAGCCGGCCGCCTCGATCCACTCCCAGGCCTTGTAGACCTCGCCCGACAGATGCGCCCGCCCGTTCTCTTCCAAAATGGCGTCGCTAAAATTCTCGACGCCCAGGCTGAGCCGCGTGACGCCCAGCTGCTGCAGCGTCTTCACCTTCGGCTCGGAAAGCGTGCCGGGTTCGCACTCGAACGTCACCTCTTCGGCCTTGTCCCAACTGATATTGGCCCGCAGCCGATCGACGAGTCGTTCCAACTGTTTGCCGCTGAGAAAGCTGGGGGTTCCGCCGCCAAAGTAGACGAAGCGGAACGGTCGCTCGCCCATTGCCGGCTGCTGGCTGACCAGTTCAATCTCCCGCGACAGCGCCGCCAGATATTGTTCCACCTGCTGGGCGTTCTGATCGGTGTAGACCTTGAAATAACAGAACTTGCACCGCTTGCGACAAAACGGAATATGCAGATAGAGCCCCAGCGGCACATCGCGCGGCGGCTCGGCCATCGCCCGTTCCACTTCCGGCAGCGCGTCGCGCGTCCACTGGGAGTAGGGAGGGTAGTTAGAAATAAAATAACTACCCACTTCGGTTTCAGTCTTGTCGGTGCTCATAAGGAGTGGATTGGGTTTTGCAGGCTCCGATTTACGCGGACGCGTGAGCAGGGTGTGTTGTTCATTGCTTGGCGGAAGACATCGGGCGATGAGACTATCTTGCGTTCTCCTGGCTGCCGAAGCAATACAACACCCCGTCGGTGTTGCCGATCACCAGCCGGCCGCGAGCGACCGCCGGCGAGGCGAAAAACCTTCCACCCGCGTCGAATTGCCAACTCGATTGGCCGTCGTCCAGATCAATCGCGTATAGCCGTCCGTCGCCCGAGCCAATAAATACCCGCGATCCGACCACCACCGGCGAACCGTCGACTCGACCACGAGTCGTAAACGACCAGGCGACATTGCCGGTCTTGCGATCGATGGCTTCCACCAGCTTGTTGCGACCCCCCAGGATCACCAGCTTGTCGGTCACCGCCGGCGAACTTCGATATTCGGTACGTCGTCGGGGACTGTAACGCCAGAGGATCTTGGCGTTCTTCCAGTCGATCGAGAGCAGCTCGCCGCTGTTCGTGCCACAGTAGGCAATCTCGCCGGATAGCGCGGGCGTCGACAGCGCGGGCCCGCCAATCTCAATTACCGCCTTCGATTCGCCATCCAACAGGTCGATCGTATGAAACCGCGCGTCGCAGCCGGCCACAAAGGTGCGGCCTTCACTGATCGCCGGCGAACATTGGATTCCCCCGTCGACCGGCACGAGATACTTCCAGGCAATCCGGCCATCGTCCTGGGCGAAACGGTGCAAGGTGCCGTCTTGCGAGCCGACAATCACGCTTTCCTCAAAGAAAGTGGCGCTGGAGTTGATTTGGTTCTCCGTGACATGCTTCCACAACACCCGGCCATCTTTGGCGTCGAGACAATAGAACACGCCGTCGTTGTCGCCGATAAAGACGCGTCCATCGTGCACGGCCGCCGAGGCGGTGAAACCGGCTTCGTTCTCAATCTTCCACAGCAGCTTGCCGCTGGCCAGATCGATCGCGAAGAAATGAGCGCTGTCATCGCCCACATAAACGACCCCGTCGACAATCGCGGCGGTCGACTCGAAGCCGCTCTTCTGTCCGGTCTCTTTCTCGACGGAGAATTTCCAGAGCAACTGGGGCGTCGCGGGCAGTGTCGATTCGGCCACCCCGGTGGCCGAGGCCGTGCCCCGAAAGACCGGCCAGTTGGCGAGCGAACTGCCGCCGGCGATCTCCTCGCTGGCGGGCCGAGGTGCTGCTTCGCTATCGCTGGCGGTCACGCCCGTCGTTTCCACCCCTCTTGTCTCTTTCCCGCTCACTCTTCTGCCGGTCGGTTTTGCGCGGGGCACCTTGTCGCGACCGACGCTGCCCCCATCCGAGGGCATGTCGCATGCCGATAGCAGCAATACCATGAGCCCGAGCGCCAAGAGCGTGGAGTCGAGTCGATAACGGCGTGTCGGACGAAACATAGGGCGGCAGGTGAGAGTCGAATAGACTAGAAGGCGGTTTCGTAAATCTCCAAGAGTTCCTCTTGATTCACTTTACGTGGGTTGAAGGTGCCGGTCCACTGCGTTGCCGCCTCGGCCGCCAGCTTGTCGAGCCGCCCTGACTCCACACCCAGATCGGTCAACCGCGAACTCAAACCCGCCTGTTCGGCTAACCGCGTAACGTAGTCGGCCAGGCCCTCGGGGCCGCTGTCGGCAGCCGGACAGCCGTTGATTCCCTCGGTCACTTCCAAGAGCTCACGATACCAACTGCCGTGATGCTGGCCGTTGTAGCGAATCACATGCGGCAGCATTGCGCCGACCGCCTGCCCATGCACGATGCCGTAGTTGGCCGTCAGCGGATTGGCCAACGCGTGGGCTGCCCCGAGCATCGAGTTCTCAATGGCCAAGCCGGCGAAACAGGCACCGAGTTGCATCCCGCTGCGGGCTTCCAGATCGTCGCCGTCCGCCAACACCCGCGCGAAACTCTCGCCCAACAGCCGCCATGCTTCGCGACTAAAGGCGACCGAGGCCGGATTGCGAACCCGCGTCACATAGGTCTCCAGTGCGTGGGCAATGGCGTCGATGCCGGTCAGCGCGGTAACGCTGTCGGGCTGGGTCAGGGTTAACTTGGGATCGAGAATGGCGACGCGGAAGGCGGCCCGCTTGTCGCCACAGGCCATCTTCTCGTGCGTCTCGGCGTCGGTGATCAGCGCGAACGATTGCGCCTCGCTCCCAGTCCCGGCCGTGGTTGGCACGGCGATCATCGGCAACATCGCTTGTCGAGCCTTGCCGACTCCCCAGTAGTCCTGCATCCGCCCACCGCTAGTGAGCAGAAAATTGATTCCCTTGGCGCAGTCCATTGAGCTGCCGCCACCCAAACCGACGATCAGGTCGGGGCCCCAACTCTGCGCGGCAATCAGTCCCGCCTCAACATCATCGGTGGTGGGGTTCTCATGAACGCCGTCAAACAATGTGGCCGAAAGCCCCGCGGCTTCCAGCGAGGCGATGCCCCGCGCGGTATGTCCCGCGGCGACAATGCCCGGATCGGTGACGACCAACGCCCTACGGGCGCCGAGTTCCGCGGCCAGCTGGCCAAGTTCATCGACACGATCGCCGCCAAAGACGATCCGCGTGCGAGGTTGATAATCGAAAGCGTTCATCGGCTAAGAGAGCGGCTCGGCTCCCTCGTCTCGGTTACGTCTCGGTTTAACTGGTGGCGGCCAATTCGGCTTCTGGGACCTGAAACGCCCGGGCGCGGAACAGGAAGTCGACGATATTGCCTTCGTGGGGCTGCAGCCAGTCGAGCTTGATTGTGCGGATGGGGCCCAGATTCAGCCGGTCGATGTGTCGAGCGTCGATCAGCTGCCTTCGCCATGCCTGATCGTTGGTGATCGCGCTGGCGACCAGCGTCTGGCCAATCTCGCCAAGCATCTTCTCCTGCGGGCATTCCACGACGCTCACGAACGGGAACATGTATTCCTTGGAGGCGATGGCCGCCGCGGGACTGGTGGCATGCACCACGGTGGGCCGCAGGTAGCCGCAGCGGTCTTGCAACTCCAGACGCTCGCCATACGGTTCGGTCATGTGCGTCACACCCTCTTCGCGAAGATCGGCCTCGATCGATTTCCAAATCGCCTCGGACATATCGCGATTGGTGAAGGCGGCCAACGTCGCTTCGGGATCTTCCGGGCTTTTCACTTCGACTGGCCCCAGCCGTTCGGCCAATGCCTGGGCGATTTCCTTGGTATGCCGCGAAGCCCACACGCCCGAGCAGTTGATACAGCCGCGGCCGCTGTTGAGGAACACACTGTCGGCCATCAGGTCGATGTACTGTTCCCAGTCGTCGACACAATCGTCGCCCAATAGAATCTTGCTGAAGCCGGGTCCGTGGACTTGCACCGAAGGGTTGCCCTTGTAGCGGTCGACGGTGGGGGTGCCGCCAAAGATCATCACGCGCGGTACCGATGAGACCACGGCCGCTCCCACGTCGGCTCCGCCCGGATAGATAGAGAAGGCTTCCGGCGGGATACCGGCCTCGACCATGGCCGCCATCATGCGATAGGGCGTCCACGGCTCCAGCGGGCCTGGCTTGAGCACCAGGCCGACCTGCATCGGAATGACCGGCAGCCACAACGTATGGACGCCGGGCGAATTGGACGGCAGCACCAGTCCCAGCGCGGGTGTCTGACCTTGGTAGCTGACAATCACTCCGCGATCTTCCTGACCGAAGCCTCGTGTGAGGATCGATAGGTCGAGCCCTCGGGTGAGCGCGTCGAGCATCTGGTCCATGTGCGTGAGCACAAAGAAGTTCTTTTCCATGTTGGCCAGGCACATATGTTCCGGCAGCCCGGTGGTGGCCGATTGAGCGCGGGCGAACTCGGCGGGCGTTTGGGTGCCGTCGCCGACGTTCAGCGTGCCGTCGCGAAACAGCCCTGCCGCGTTCTTGATCCGCTCGATCAGTTCTTCGCAGCTGAATTCGCGGAGAACCTGGCGGGCCTGGTCGGCCTTGCGCATGTCCCGCTGCAGCAACCCGGCGTTGGCCTGCGATACCTTGGCGATCGGCTCGCCGGTTACGAAGTGGGTGACCTCGTCGACTTCGAGCGATTCGTAGGGCTTACCCCAGCGGATAACGGGAATGTTGAGCACGGTCGTGTCGCCTTTCGAATGGGGGGCGGTGAATTGTTGGTGATCTTGTTGTGGGCGGGTCGATGCGCGAAGTGACGGTTGTTTTCTCGTTCCCTCACTCACGTTTCGGGCTAATTTTGTTTTTTCCGCTAACCGACGTGTCAGGCTACTCGTTGTGGACGGGTCTCCCGACCCGTCCACCGGGAGGTGGTTCTAACTAATAGACTCCCACGGTCGTCGCTTCGGCCAGTTCGCGATAAGGTCGTACGCCGCTGACTCCGTCCCACGGATATTTCTCGAAGGGCATTTCACGTTCTCCTTCATCCCGCTCGAGAAATCCCGGCACAAAGAACTCCTTGGTCAAGGTCGTGAGTTTGACGCGACCGGTCTCGCCGTAGCCGACAATGCTGTTCGTGTCGTCGAAGTCGACGACCTCGATCACCGCACGCGGCTGGGGAGCGTAGTAGGCAATCTTGTATCCGTCTTCGGGGGTGACGGGACGACTACACGCCAGCCCCATCAGTGTGTTGCCGTAGGTGGGCGTCATGTAGACACCTCCTTCGCTCGGCAGGCCGCCCAGAAATTCCTCGGTGGCGAAGCGTGTCCATTGTGGTGTGAACTCGGTACCGCCGGAGAAGATGCCGGTGATGCCGACATCCGGGATGCTGCTGCCGCGTTCTTCCAAGGCCAGGGCGAGCGACTCCAGCAACTTCGGTGTGGTGAACATGCACTTGATGTCATGTCCGGCGTCGAGAATCGTCAGCACCTGGTCGATGCAATGTTTCTTGTAGGCTTCCAGCTGATCCATGGCCCCTTTCTTGATCAGCTTGATCACCCAGCGAGGATCGAGATCGATGCAGAAGCAGATCCCACCGCGGAATTGGGCCAGGTGTTCCACCGCCAGTCGCAAACGCCGGGGGCCGGAGGGGCCGAGCATCAGCCAGTTGGAACCGGGCGGAAAGTACTCGTCGGGCAGCGTCTCGCTGAACAACTCGTAGTCGATGCGAAAATCGTCGATCACCATCCGCGACTTGGGCGTGCCGGTCGTTCCGCCGGTCTCAAAGACGTACACCGGCTTGTCGGCCAGGCCCTGGGGAACCCAACGCCGAATCGGTCCGCCGCGCAAGTACTCGTCCTCGAAGGGAGGAAACTTTTTCAGGTCGTCGTAGTTTTTCACTTCCTTGAGCGGATCGAAGTTGATCTTCTCTTTGGCATATTCGAGCCAGAAGGGAGAGCCGGTCGATTCGTGAAAGTGCCACTGGACGGTTTCGTAGGCGTGGGCATCGAGCTGCTCACGACTCGAGGCGACCGCTTCGTCGGAGGCGGTGGCGGCGGTGAGATTGATTTCAGACATGATGTTGCGTGGCCGTGGGAGGAAAGGAGCCGATTCTAGTGCCAAGTGTTCGCTGTGGAACAATGCCTCTTTCTTTCATGCTGCGGGTCGAATTACAAGAGGCGTCGAAGTTTGTGAGGGACCTAAGTGTGCGACAAGGAGGTATGGCAGGTGATGCTGCTCTGGGGAAGACAAGACAATTCGGGGAGGGCGAGGCATTTCCGGGAGGGCGAGGCTCCTGCCGAGCCAGCGGCTCCCTGGTATTGCTTGTCATCTTAATACGACTGCGCGACTTCGTTACCGTTGGGGGACGCATGTTTGCGTCGATGGAAGCTAGTTGTTGGCTCGGCAGGAGCCTCGCCCTCCCGATGTCCCGGCCCGCGGGCTTCGCCGTTCGTGCTGCCCTAATTTCTATTCCCTCTCCGCCGCGGCCAACTGCATCGGGCCGAAACAGTAGAGATACGATTCGGTACGGATCAGCAGGTTGCCGGCCGCCACCGCGGGCGTGGCCAGGCAGCCGTCGTTCAGACGATTGGTCGCCAACAGTTTGAATTCATCTCCAGGCGCGAAGACATACACGGTGCCTTCTTCACTGGTTGCATAAATCTTCCCGTCGCCGGCGACCAAGCTGGCGGTGAACTTGCCCGGAAGACGTTCTCGCCACAGCCGTGTCCCCGATTGCGTGTCGTAGCAGGAAGCGTTGCCATTGTCGGCGATCAAATAGAGTCGATGGTCCATTGCCAGGCCGGTCGGCACATAGGGGCCCCCGCGCGGTTCTCGCCAGGCGACATGGCTGTCGGAGACCTCGCCGAATCCGCCCGGGCGGATAGCGATAATCGGGCCGTTCCGCCCGCTGGTCGACAGCACCAGGCCCTCATGAACGATCGCCGTCGGGCAGACGATGTCTTTGGTGCCCCGCACGTTCCACAGTTCGTGTCCCATCAGCGGATCGTAGGCGAACACCTGACCGCCCCCGGCGTGATCGGTTCCGGTGCCGTTGACAATCATTTCCACGAATTGTTTGTCGCCCCGCTGAACCGTTACAAAAGTCGGCGTGCTCCAGCTTCCGTTGCTCGGGCGGGGAGTGCGCCAGACTTCCTCGCCGGATAGCTTGTTGAGTGCCACTAGAAACGACTCTTGATGATTGTCGCACATCTGAATGACAAGGTCTTCATAGAGCACCGGACTTGAGGCGGTTCCCCAGTGATGCTCCAAATCGCCCAATGATTGCTGCCAGACGATCGAGCCATCTTGCAAAGAGAAGCAGTGCAAGCCCGCTCCTCCGAAGAAGGCGTAGACCCGCTCGCCATCCGTAACAACCGTGGCCGAGGCATGCCCGTTCTTCACATGCGTGGTGCCCTGAGTCTGTCCCGCCGCTGTGCTCCAGCGTGGTTGGCCGTCGAGCAACGAGTAGCATTCGACGTTCAGCGTGCCGTTGATATCGGAAGTAATGAGAACCGAATCTTCCCAGACGACGGGCGAGCTATTGCCGAGGCCGCGAAGACGCTGTCGCCACCGCCAGCCTTCCCGTTGGTCCCATTCGACCGGCAAGTGATTGCACTGGGAGACGCCACTGGCATTGTGACCTCGCCAGCCAGGCCAGTTGGAGTCGGAAACTTCTTGCAGCGACTCATCCAAGGCGATGGTCGTCAGCAGCGCCTCGCTGAGCGAGGGCGCTTGCACGGCATCTTGGCAGCCGGCCAGCACAGAGAACAACACCAGCGTGGCGAGCGGTAGCCGTGCTCCCAGCGCGCATCGCGCACAGCGATTTTTGAGGAACGAGAGTTTCATGATTTGGACGGTCGACAGCGGCGCGGCATCAAAGGCGGGATGACTCAAGTCGGAGGGCCGTCGCCTCGTCGATCGGGGTGATGGCTTTACCGCGCTCCTGGGAACCCACTTGGGGGGAAACCCGTTTCCGCGGAAACCATCGTCGTCAGGGGGGAGCTAGGAAGGGCCAAGGGGCCAATCTGGAGGAAGGGTCCGGTACTAACGTTCGCTGAGGCCGCGATTCCGTGCGCTCTGTATCTCAAAGCCAGAGAACTCCAGCTTCCTCGCCAATCATCCGTGGACTCAAGAGAAGAGAGTCCGGCGGTGAGCGAAGTCGCCGCGTCTCTTGCGATAAGCTGTTAGGTTCCGTCCTGGGGGGCGCTCAATTGGCTGAGCATTTGCAACACCCCGTTTAAGTGGGCTAAACGGGGGCCGTAGCGGTCAACAAATTCGTTGAACACAAAATCGCCGTCTTTAAGGTCTTCGGCGTTATCTTCTATTTCAGCAGTCAGCGTGGAAAGAAACTCCGACTGCACTTGGGCCAGGGCCTCGGCCGCATGGCGGCAACTCGATGCCAGATGCGGGTTGGCTCGACGCCATTGGGTCAGCTCATTATTGCGCTGTCGCTGAGCGGCTCCGCTGCTAGCAACCAACTCTTCCAGAAGCTCCGTCTGTCGATCGGCCGCTGCCAGAATCTGGTGGAGAAGTTCCGTCTGTTCGCTAGCATGTCCGTTCGTCTCGCCTGTCGATTCGTCTCCTCGTGTGCCTGCGGAAATATCAAACTGTGTAAACAATGGCGAAGCTTGCTGCGGATCTTGCGACATAGGTATCAACTTCCCAAGGGCGAGGATCATTGTTCAGTTCAACAGTCCCCTCAGTATAAGCAGTCCGAATCTCCATGTCGACCATGCCCGATTTGTCGTAGGTCCTTACGCGGCATAGGACTTGCTAGCATTCGGCCGCCACGCGGTTAAAGTCTGGCCGGCCCATGTCCCGATGGATAGACGAGCCCCGCAATATCTTGCGCAGACGGTATAGATAGGTCGCCTACCGACCGTCGAGTCCGGCACCTGAGAGTCCGTTCCCATGGGAGTTCGTTGATGAGTGAGGTTCGCGATAAATCGGGTGCTGCACTGGGGTTTCTCACGGTGCATGAGTGCGCAACGCGGGGCCTGTTTGGCGGTTACCTTGTCTTGAACGCGGCCGGCCGGCCGATTCAGTTCCACTGCACGGCCCCCGTCAAACCGAACCGAGCCCAGGAGATTCTCTACGGGGCGACCCTGGCTCCCTACCTCTACGGGGAGCAGATCGGTCACACCTTGGTCAGCCAGGCTAAAGATAATCCGACGCTGCTCTGTACCGATTGCGAGGAGATGTTCTCGCTGGCACCCCACGTCAAGCAGCCGGTCGTGCTGATCGAAAAAGCGCAGCAAGAACGCACGACGGCTCAGGCCGAAGGAAAACAGTTGCGCGTCGATGCGGCGCACGCGCCGGCTGCCCCTTCGGCCATGTTCACCGCCGGCGCGCATCGCGTCGCTTTGGCTGCCGAGTACTCCGGCGATCAGTCCCGCGTTACCGAGCAGTTGACTAAGTTGCCTCCGAATTTTGATCTGGCCGAACCGTTTGAACGTATTCGTCAGGCCATCGCCGAAGCAGGCGGAGCGCGATAGCCAGCGGAAGAAGACCCCCACGGTCGGGTCCGCGTCGTTCTTCACACCGAGGCCTTTATGACCTTCTCGCCCGGCGAACCTTGGAGCCCGCAGCACGACACGCCGCGCGTGCGCTCCTTCGATCCGACGATCGCCGTGGAACTTTTTCCCAGCGGCCTGCAATCGGCCCTGATCCGCTCGCCAAAGATCGAGCTGCAACCACTCGATTGGCAGCCGACCGCGCCAGGCGTTGTTTCGTTGCCCTTGGCGGCGCGAACGCCGCAGGTGAGTTCCTACTATTTTGAAGCCCCCGCCATGGAGATCGCGCCAACCGACAGCGGGTCGCCAAACAACGGGACCGCCGCGGCGCCCGTTCCGCGCGCTTCCGACGCCGATGGTCCCCCGTCTCTGGGTCCCCAGTCTCCGGATTCCCCGTCTCTGGACTTCTCGTCAGCGCGGCGCGCGAAAACCCGCATTGCGCCGCCGGACGACATTGTCAAGCTGGAAGATCGGTTGTTCTACGTCTTGCAGCCGGCGCTCGAATCGCTGCTCGGCGGGCCGTTGTCCCTGCCGTTCCATCCCTTTCCGTATCAGTTCGAGGGCATTGCCTTTCTCTATCCTCGGCACGCGGCCGTGTTGGCCGACGAGATGGGGCTCGGCAAGACGATGCAGGCCATCACCACCGTGCGGCTGCTGCTCCATGCCGGCGAGCTGCGGCGTGTGTTGTTGATTTGTCCCAAGCCATTGGTCACCAACTGGCAACGTGAATTCAAGCTCTGGGCGCCGGAGATTCCGTTGACCACGGTCGAAGGCGACCAGACCCGCCGCCGCTGGCAATGGAATCAGGCCGACGCGGTCGTGACCATTGCCAACTACGAATTGGTGAACCGCGACGAACGACTGATCGCCGAGACCCAGCGAAGTTACGATCTGGTGATGCTCGACGAGTCGCAGCGAATCAAGAACGCCGGCGGCACGACTTCGCAAGCGGTCTGCGGCATTCGTCGCCGGCGGAGTTGGGCCCTCACCGGGACGCCGGTCGAAAACAGCGCCGACGACCTTGTCGGCATCTTCGAGTTCGTCTCGCCCGGTCTGCTTTCGCCCGGCATGCGTCCCCGCCGCATTGCCCAAGCGGTTAGCGATCATGTGCTCCGCCGCACGAAAGACACGGTGCTGGAAGACCTGCCGCCCAAGATGATTCGCGATACCGAGCTGCGACTCACGGCCGAACAGTTTGCCACTTACCAACAGGCGGAAGACGAAGGCGTGATCCGGCTCTCCGAGATGGGCGATTCGATCTCCGTGCAGCACGTGTTTCAACTGGTGCTGCGGCTCAAACAAATCTGCAACTTCGACCCGGCCACCGGCGAGAGTGCCAAACTCGAACAGCTCCAGGCCGATCTGGAAGAGATCGCCCGCAGCGGTAAGAAGGCGATTGTCTTCAGCCAGTGGGTCGAGACGCTAACCCGATTAGCGAAGCGGCTGAAACGTTTCGGTCCGCTCGAATATCACGGTCGTATTCCCAGCAGTCGGCGAGACGGCGTCATCGAGCAGTTCCGCAACGATCCGAAGTCGCACGTCATCTTGATGAGCTACGGCGCCGGCGGCGTGGGGCTGAACTTGCAATTTTCCGAATACGTCTTCCTGTTCGATCGTTGGTGGAACCCGGCGGTTGAGGATCAGGCGATCGCCCGCGCCCATCGCGTCGGCGCGGCGGGGGCGGTGACCGTTTCGCGCTACCTGGCGGTCAATACGATCGAAGAGCGGATCAATCAGATTCTCGAAGAGAAACGGGAGCTGTTCGACACCATCTTCGCCAACGGCAACGACAGCCCTCGCGACATGGGTCTCTCTCAGAAGGAGATCTTTGGTCTCTTCAATCTCGATCTGCCGCGTCGGGCGAGCGATCGCGCCGCCTAAAACCCATGCTGCGCACCGCCGGGGCGCGCGGGGGCGGCTAGATCTTCTTGCGAGCGCGCTCTTCCAGATTACGAAGGTGTTCTTCCGGCGAGACTTCCGCTTTCCTTTCTTCCTCCGCGGTTCGTTTGGGGCGCAGCATTTCCGGATCGAGTCGCCCATCTTTTACCCCGTCGGCTCGATCGACCCGATCGGCCATCTTGGCGATCTCCTCGCGTGTGAGTAATCCCTTGGCGACACAGAGTTCGGCCAGAGTTTGTACCAGCAACAACGTGCGGCCCAGATCGTCTTCGAGTTGATCGATGCGATCGATCAACTCGTTGCGCGGGTCTTTGGCCTGCGAACGCATCCGTCTAATTCTCTGGTCCCATGACTCGCAGAGTTTGGCTGAGAAGTATTTGCCCGATTGTACGCCGGTCCATCCGCCAGACATTTCTCCTCCCCTCGGTTCAAGTTCGAATGCCGTCGTGCCCACATTAAGAATAGGAGCATTCGGTTCATTCTTTCATTATATACGTCGGGGCCAGCTCCGGCGCAGCGTGCCGCGAATTGACCCGCCGCCGCCGGCCATTTACATTGCTCGCTAGGGCTGCGTGGCCCCGGCCACCAAGAAGCGAGAACGGTGGTCGCCTGAAAAACGGAACCATTCCACCTCTCATTTCCCGAGGAGACATTCAGATGAAACGCGTTCTACTTAGCTGCACTCTGTTGGCCCTGTTGCTCGCGCCTGTTCGGTTCGTGCTGGCCCATTGCGAAGTCCCCTGTGGAATTTACGACGACCAACTCCGCTTCGTGCAGATGCTTGAAGACACCAAGACCATCGCCAAGGCGGGCAACCAGATCGGTGAGTTGGCCGGCAAGACCGATGCCCAATCGGTCAACCAGGTGACGCGCTGGGTGGCCACCAAAGAACAGCACGCCACCAACACCCAACACATCATCGCCCAGTACTTCATGACGCAGCGTATCAAAGCCGACAAGGAAGGCTACGATGTCAAACTCAAGGCGGCCCACGCCGTGATGGTGTCCGCCATGAAGACTAAGCAGACGTCCGACCCCGAAGCGGCCCACGATCTGGAACACGCCATTCTCGACTTCTACCGCGCCTACGAAGGCAAGGATCCGGAGTTCCACGATCACGATCACTAATCGTGACGCCGTCGGCGTCCGGCCTCTCCGGGAGCCGGCGCTTCGAGAAGACTGCCCCACGCGGCATGGTCGCCATCGCGCGGCCATGCCCGCGGTAGCCTCGGGCCATTTACGACTCGGGCCATTTACGACTCGGGCCATTTACGACTCGGGCCATTTACGACTCGGGCCGATAGGACTTGAAATCCTGGGTCAGTCGCCACTCTTCGCGGCGCCGGTCCCACACAAACAGGCTGCTCGCTCCGCTCATCTGCCCGCAGCGATGCCACAACTCTTCGCACCGTGGGGCCATCTCCGACACACATCCAGGATGACGTTCGCAAAGCAGGCCCACCGCGTACTCGATACGCTGATGCAGTTTCCGCTGTGCCGCCAGTAGTAGCGTCAAGGCGGTGCCCAATGTGACGACATCGGCCGGCGCCGCCGAGTCGAGTCGGCCCGCTTCGACAATTTCCGCCAGACGATCGAGAGCGGTATTACAAGCTTCAAACGAGGTCTGCCCTTGCTTTTCTGTCGACTGCAGAGCGACCGCCAGAAAGAGTCGTTCCCAGAGCGAGATCTGCGGTGATGCCCCGGCGAGCAACTCGGCGGTGACGTCGCCCATGGCTCGGTTCATCGTTTCCGCTTCGACCGATCCGTCGCAGTTTCGTGAGATCCACTCGGCCAGCGAGGCATCGCCACCGAGGACCTCGACCATCTCGTCCACCAGTTGGTCAATGTGAGCGTCGCTCATCGGTCGCCTCCTGGAGTGTTTAGGGGCCTCGCATTCGCGTCGATGTCTTGGGCCGATTACGAGTCTGAGGTCTCCGCCAGTTCGACATCCTCGAACGGGGCGTCGCCGGTTTCAAGCTCCTCTCCGGTCGAGGCCTCATCAGTCGCCGGTTCCGGTTCCAGTCCCAAAAAGAGCATCAATAGGCAGCAGAGCGCGGCCACGGAGACGCTAGACCAGATGACCACCTGCTGGAGGAGCTCTAAGGACGCCTGCTCGACAAACAGGCCGGAGAACATCCCGCCGACCATCACCAATGTCGCGACGAGGATCACAATCAAACAGATGTTGGAGATCTTTTGCATGCTCAGGGTTACTCTGTTGTAGGTAATGCGCCTGGTTGTCGACTGGGGAGAATGGAAACGACCGCCGAGCCACGACCACCGCCGCTGGCTCGGCACGGACGTTGTCCATTATAGCAGGCGGGCGGGGGCCGTACTGGAGATGGCACGGCACAGAGCGATCAGGTGGGATCGTCGCTGGAGGCTCCCTGTTCCGTAGCGGCCGAATGCAGAACATTCGGTGGAGGAGAGGACGGCTCTCTAGCCGCCGGCGGCGGTTTCGATCGCCTGCTGCTCGGTCAGATCCAGAATCCGGCGGATGTAGTTCAGTTGGCCACTGCTCGACCTCTGATCGAAGCCTGCCTGAATCGCCTCGCGATCGTTGTCCGGCAGCTGCGAGATCACCATCGGCAACTCGCGGCGAGAGACGGTAATCATCTTGGCCTCGCTCTCCAGTCTACCCGCTTCGTCCTTGGCGCTAAGATACTCGTGATAGGCGCTCAGCAACGACTCTTTCATTTCGTTGCGATCTTGAATCATGCCGATCAGCTTGCGTTGGGCTCGATAGGTACGGACTACATTCCAGATGGCCGAGACGAGCCCGGTGACGCAGGCCGTCACAGTGACACAGGAAAGAATCAGATTCCACGGCATGATCCCGCTCCCAGGGCTTGTTGCACGGCTGAATACTTCTCTCAGTTGGATACGTTGCTTAGTTGAATTCCCAGAACGATTCCCCAAGGGCAATGTGGCGGTTGTATCGTTCCAGAAAGTGAATCACGAACACGGCGATCAGAGCGCCGATCGCCAAAGCGAAGATGCCGTTGAGCGAGTTCTTAGCGTTCAACGACATCCCAAAGGCAATCGAGAACACGATGCTCAGCACGATCGTTACCGCAAACATGAGTGAGTTCCGCGAGGAGCCGCCGATGCCAATGGCGTACATGGCGGCCGCCATCGTTAAGGATGTCCCGGTAACCGTACTATTCTTCCACCACTCGATGAGCAAAGGCAAGAGCGGCAGGAACAGATGGAACAACACACAGATGAGGAGCTGCTGCCATCTCGGCGGAATTCCCGGGATTCTCCAACGATCTTCTTGGTTCATGACGGTGGGCTTTCTCGACTGCTATGCGAATTGTCTCTGCCAGCGCTCTGGTCACACTGGCGACCCAACCAAGTCGATCATAGATTCGTTCCGATCCGCTTGCCACATGAGTCGTGAGAAAAAGTGAGAAAGGAGAGGCCCGCGAAACATGCGGGTACCCGCCATTTTGAGTCGTTGCATCCTTGCACGTTGGGCGTTTGTTGCGCGCCGTTGCGACTGCCCGCAAGGGAGGCACCGGACAAAAAAAGTCGAACTTGTGATTGCCCTTGCCGTGTCGGATGTTGAGAGTGAAGGTCTTGTCGCCGGCTAACACTGGCTGACAAGCAGCCGACTTTCATAGAAGTGGCACCCGGCGCGATACGGCGACGATTCTTGTTCTTGTGAGCTCTGGTCACTCAAGGTTAGGTTTCCTGTGACGAGAAAGGAGAAGAAACGATTTCAGTGGAGTGGAAACAGCTCTCACCACTTTGGATAAGAACCTGCCCGGGCGGAGCGAATCTCATTGTTGCTCTGCACTCCGTGCTCAGTACTGCTGAATGCTCCGCATTCAGCGACGATGTGGGATCATTGGCAGCTGAGGGTAGAGCATTCAGCGACAACAGGCCATCATACCCCTTCGTCGGTTCGGTGCAATTCGATCGGACTAAGATGCGGACAGCCGCCGAGTCGTGTTCTGCCACCGATGGGCCACAGGTTCCGCTGGCACATTCCGGCCCTTGACGTGATAGGATAATTATGTATAGTAATGGTCGCTGCCGCTGAATGTAGAGAATGGAGCGACGAGACAACACGAACGATCGCGTCTGTGGTATCCGCAGAGCCGGTTGACGACTGCCTGGCAGGTCGCATCACTCGGTATCAGAAAGAGCCCGCGCTGACTTGGTCCGGATTATGGCCCAAGTGAGTGCGGGCTTTTTTTGTGTTGCTGGTTTTGTCGCTCTGCACTTCGTGATTGTTGCTCTGCACTCCGTGTTCAGTACTGCTGAATGCGGAGCATTCAGCGACGATGCGAGTTCAGTAGCAGCTAAGTGCGGAGCATTCAGCGACGATGCGAGTTCAGTAGCAACTAAGTGCGGAGCATTCAGCGACGATGCGAACCAGCAACGGGGCGAACCGACATAGAACAACCGCCAGAGAATCGCCAAACGAACCCTGGAAAACTACCGAACAGACACCGAACCGATCTCACAATGAGCCGTGGCGACCTTTGCACTAAGCGCCGGCGCCTTCCGGCACTTCCGGCGGATTGAAATGAAAGTTGCGACTCTGCGAGAAGAACTCCAGCGGGTTTTCATACACCACTTTACGGATCAGGCTTTCCGGATGACCGCGCAACCGCATCGCCAAAATCAGATCGGGCACCGCGGTCGGTTTCGACGGACCCCAGTCGCCGGCCGAGTTCACCAGCAGCCGCTCTGGGCCGTACATCTCGATGATGTCGACAGCCCGCTCGGGTGTGCATTTGCTGACCGGGTACAAGGTCATGCCAGCCCAAAAACCCTCGTCGAGCACCATCTTGGCGGTATGTTCCTCGACATGATCGACCAGCACCCGGCTGCGGTCGATTCGCGAATCATCGGTGAGCATATCGAGGATCATCCGCGTGCCCATATATTTGTCTTCGAGATGGGGCGTGTGAATGAGGATTTGCTCATTGGTCTTCATGGCCAAATCGAGATGCTCCATGAAGACGATGGCCTCGTTGCGGGTATTCTTGTTGAGCCCGATCTCGCCGATGCCGAGTACGCCGGGCCGGTCGAGGAACTCGGGGATCATGGCAATGACTTCCCGCGAGAGTTCAACGTTTTCAGCCTCCTTGGCATTGATGCAGAGCCAGGTGTAATGCTGGATGCCGTACCAGCCGGCCCGTTTGGGCTCGAAGCCGGTCAGCTGGTTGAAGTAATCGCGAAAGCCGTCGACAGTGCCACGATCGAAGCCGGCCCAAAAGGCCGGCTCGCTGACCGCGATGCAACCCATCTTGGCCAAGGTCTCATAGTCATCGGTCGTGCGCGACACCATGTGAATGTGTGGGTCGAAATAATACATGGGCGATTCGCCTTGGATAGATGGTTGCGAAGAGCTACTTGGCGGCGGGCATGTTCAACGTCGCTTGCCAATCATCGTCGTAGTTGCGCGAGAAGAGCAGCTGTAGCTGCTCGGCCTTATCGGGGGCCTCGCTACTCAAGATCTCCAGTCCTCGTCGAATCAGGTCGTATCGAGCGTCGCCAACAACCGAGCCCGCGCCTCGGTCGAGCCGGTCGAATGAAGCGGCGAGTTGAAGCAGCTTGGCACGGATCTCGAGGAATTCTCGTTCCAGCACCTCTTGGGCATCGATAGGCAAGGTCATGGTCATGTCCTGCGGGCGAATAATTGGCGGTTACGGAGCGGCCGGATCGACTCGATCCATCCGAAATTCTCCAATCAATGTGGGGCCGGTGCTCATTCTGGTCAATCAGAATCGGCTGGCAAGATCCGCGGCGCGATCCTGCGGCCGAGAGATAACCGCTACAGCCGGCACGTTCATTGCGATCCCAGCCCCACGATCGACTATCTGTAAGTTTGGCTACGGCCGTACGGATTTTCAAGGCTGCGTCGCCATAGGTCCCGAATCGCCAGGGAGTTGCAATATTTGCGCGAGGGGCGTCATGTCTTCATTCCTTGACCTACCTTTGGGTGGAGAAATAGTGTCGCGAATTCACTCGCGCGCGGCGGAACTGCTGAATTCGCTAGGAAGTAAACCACCCAAACCGCGAAACAGAGAAACTGCAGTGGGCAACGAAAACGCAACAACTGGCTTTGAGAAGACGTTACGGCACCTGGCCAAGACGAAGAACGAAGCGGCCGTGAATGTGCTGCTCACGGCACTCGATTCGGCGCATCGGGAGGTGAGTGAAGGCGCACTGGGCGCTCTCTTGGACCGCCGCGGAGATGCCGGCGGAGACGAGATCCTTGCCCGACTCGACACGATGGACGCTTCGTGGAAGGAGATCATCCGCCAGCGACCTGGTCGGTTGACCGGAACCTTGCGCAACGCCGTGGTGGGCCATGACGAGCAGCAATGTGAAAAAGCCTGCCGAGCGATCGTCGAGTTTCGCGACTATGACTTGATGCCGACGCTGATCAACGCCTCGGAGGATCCCGCCAGCCCTCAGGCCGACCGTATGGCCCAAGCCGTGTTGGAACTGGCGGAAGAGCTGTACGACGAATTGGCGCAGCCCCGCGACTACCAACAACGCCGCGATCCTCATCGCGTAAGACAATTCATCTCGACCGCGTTGGAACAGTCGGTTCGCCACTTTGAAAAACACGAACGAACCGAGATTCTGGAAGCCTTCCTGATTCTTGCCAATCGCGATAATGTGGTGCTGAAGAGGATTATCGAAGACCCGTTCAACAAGGCCTACTTGGCCATGGTGGAAGTGCTGACTTCGAGCCCGCGCCGCGGGGTGATGCGACTGGTGCTCTCCTTCTTGGACGATCCGCAGGCACCCGGCTCGACGATGACGGTCCTATCGCATCGTCGTGATCTGACATTCCTCGGTCACCTACTCAAGAAGATTGGCTTCGAGCCGACAAACATTGCCAAGAACAATCTGCGGCGGATCGAATCGATACCGTGGATGACGGAGAATCGCGAGATTCTCTCCGACTTGGACGACGCCGAGCAGCACGCCGCCGTGCAGTTGGCCACTTGCTGCCATCTTCCGCAAGATGACGCCTTGGGGATTATGGAGTACTTGCTGGATCATGGCACGACGGGCGGGCGTTGCGCAGCGGCCGCGGCGCTGGCCAACTTTTCGGGTGTCGAGGCGAATCAATTGGCACTTGCCGCCCTGGAAGACTCCGAGCCGCGCGTGCAGGCGGCGGTTATCCCCAACTTACGACAGCGTGGAATTCCCGGCGCTATGAATCGGCTGCTGGCACTGGTGGACAGCCCCCTGGAACTGGTGCGAACCGCCGCTCGCGAGCAACTGGTGGAATTCCGCTTCGAGAGATTCGTCGACGCCTTCGACGACTTGGCCGAAGAAGTACGGACCACGACGGGGCGATTGGTACAAAAAGTGGATCCTCGCGCGGCGGCCTTGCTGGCTTCAGAGATGGTCAAGCAGAGCCGAACTCGGCGACTTCGGGCAATCGCCATGACCGGGGCCATGGGTATGGTGGCTCGAATGGAGAAACATCTTCGTGAGCTGCTGAAGGATGAGGAATCGTTGGTGCGGACGGAGGCGGCGCGCATCTTGAGCGGATGTGATGGTGAGACAGTTGTCGATGCCTTAAGAGCTTGCCTGGCCGATCGCAGTGCCAAGGTGCAACAGGCCGCGGAGGAGAGCTTGCGGCAAATTGGTAGCCGCGCGGCGAACGAAATTGAGGCCAGTGACGAGATTGCAGAGGAGGAGCCGGCATCATGAACAGTGAAACTTATCTAAATATCCTTCTGGCTCAAGGATCGCGATTGGACAGCCTGGCCAGTGGAGTCCGGCGGAAATCGAATAGCTTTGACGGCACCGACGTACTGATCGGTTTTGCGATACTCGCTGGGGTGATCCTGGCCGGTTCGCTGCTCTACATGATCATGAATCGTGGCGAGCGCAACACGCGCTGCAATAGCCCCAAGAAGCTCTTTCGCACACTCTGTCGCACACACCAACTCGACCGGGCGAGTCGACGGATTCTCCGACAGATGGCGAGCCACCAGCGATTGGGACAGCCGGCGCGGTTGTTTCTGGAGCCAGAGCGTTTTGAGGCGGTAAACCTGAGCCCGGCACTGCGCTCGCAGAACGAAAAAGTAGGCGAACTACAAGCCAAGCTGTTCCGCGCGGCGGAAGCGGCCTAGGCTAGCGATCGGGAAGTGAGCGAGAGGAAAGGCGTGCTCGTTTAGAAGGCGCCTTCTTCGCCTCGCGCGGGACGCTTGCGGAACGGCTGCTCCTTGCCTGAATCTTCGCCGGGTCCGGCCGCTTCGTCGCGATCGCGCTGTTGATGCGACAGGTCGTAGCGTTGATCATCGGCTTGCAGGCCGATGTAATCGAGGAAGGTCTCCAAGCGAATCTTGACGGTGGGATATTCGGTAGCCAGTGAACTGAGCTGCTCATAGCTCTCCCTGGCCTCTTCGTCACTTTCCTTGCGAGGCTTGTCCCCGAGAACCAGGTAACGCGTCCGCTCCGTCAATTCGCCGGTAATCGAACCATCCGCCGCGACAAACGCATCCAGCTTGGCCCCATTGATCTGGATCAAACTACGCAGGCGATCGAGGTCGTCCTTACCGTCGCCGTCAACATCCATGATGCCCGCGAAGGCAAATCGCTCTGGCATATCGGGGCGATAGATGAAGGAGTGAATCTTATCGCCAGGCAAGATAGGATCGGACACCGTGTCGTTGAGGATGCGAGCTAGGGATCGGTGGTCGTCAATGATCTCGACAATTTCGATCTGGCCTTTGGGCTCCAGTGTCTCCGGGGCCCGCAGGGTTGCGTCGTGGCCGAAGACGTCAAAGATCGTCTGGCGACGTAGGCCATCTTTGCGACCCCGATTCACATAGACTAGGCCCACGGTGGTGCTGGTGGCAATAATCTCCCCGTCCGGTCGTGTGAAATCGAGCGGCTCTTGGATGAGGTCGGTTAAGGCTTTAGTCGTATCTCCGAGCTGATCAGCGAGTTTTGTATTTGCGACGATTACCTTTTCGCGTTTGACCTTTTCTTCGTCAAAGGCTTGCTTGCTGGCTCGCCGCTCTTCGCCAATTTGAGCGTCATGATCGGCCAAGGTCTTTTCGTGCTTCTGTTGTTGTTCATTGGCTCTCGTCTCCGACGAATTAGCTTTCTCGGTTAGCTTCTCGTTTTCTGAGCGGAACTCTTGATTGACCTTCTCTTTAGCCGCTTGGAGCTGGCTGATGTCGCTCTGATATTGGGCGATGGTTGCCAGGTGTTGGGTGACTTGATCTTCCAGGTTCTTGTACTTTTCCAATTGAATCTTCAGCATCTGAGGATAGACCTGCTGCGGAGTCTCGCCGTAGGTAGTTCCAAACAGCTCTTTATCTCGATTGAAGTCGGCAATAACATCTTCGACAGAGTCGTCGTCATTCCAGCCCCCGATGGTCTTGATCTCGGCGATATCCTTCTCCAATTGCTTCTGTTCCGTCCTGGCCGCGGCTGCGCTCTGCTCGGCTTTCTTTCTTTGCACCTCTTCTTCTTGGTACGACTTGAATGCCCAGACCGTAGTCACTCCCAACGCGATGGTCAGCGTGACAAACAGGATCAGGACGATGTGCAGTCCTTGGAGTTTTCTTTCGACGGCCATGGGATTCCTGCCTCTTCACTTGCGCGGCGGGCCACGTTCCGGAGTGGCGCGGGCCGCATGTTGACGAATAGCGGACGCGATCGACCGCGAGATAATCTCTTCCCGCCTACGACGGTTAGACCCGCCAAGGAAGAGCCATGCCCGCGGTTGAATTGGCGATAAATACCTATCCAGATTGTAATTGCGAGGCTGAAATGGGTCAAATTTTGGCCCCGCACGAGCGGGAAAATCCGAGGAAAAGGGGATGTCCGGCCAAGGCGTCTTCGGATCGGCTTGATGGGCCCGTCTTTGGCCCGATACCGCCATAAAAGAACGAGTCTCTAGCCGACCCGTCCGCGAGATTCGACCTCCACAAGACAAAAGAATCGATTCTACCGGTTCTAGGCCAGAATCTCATTCACGAGATTGCCGTGAATGTCGGTCAGCCGGAAGTCACGGCCCTGATGTCGATAGGTGAGACGCTCGTGATCGATACCCATCAGATGGAGGATCGTCGCCTGAAGATCGTGGATATGAACTGGATTCTCGGCCACATTGTACGAGTAGGGATCGGTTTGACCGTGGCTAATACCGGCTTTGACCCCCCCTCCGGCCATCCACATTGTGAAGCAGCGGGGATGGTGATCACGGCCAAAGCGGCCCTGATAGACCTTGCCCTGGGAGTAGTTGGTGCGGCCGAATTCACCACCCCACACGACGAGCGTATCCTCCAGCAGCCCCCGCCGTTTCAGGTCATTGATCAGCGCGGCCGTAGCCTGATCGGTTTCTCGGCACTGGGTGCGTATTCCCTTGGGCAAGCTACCGTGATGGTCCCAGCCTTGATGATAGAGTTGAATGAAGCGGACACCCCGTTCCGCCAATCGCCGCGCCAGAAGACAATTCGCCGCGTAGGTTCCGGCATTGCGTGAGTCACTACCGTATTCGCGAAAGACATGTTCTGGTTCGTCGGCGGTGTTGGCCACCTCCGGAATCGAAGACTGCATGCGGTACGCCAGCTCGTACTGTTGAATACGCGCCTCGATAGAACTATCGCCGGTCCGGTCCAGTTGCAATTGGTGAAGCTCGCCTAGGCGATCGAGCATCAGGCGACGACTCTCCGCGTCGATGCCGTCCGGATTGCTCAGGTAGAGCACCGGGTCCTTGCCCGATCGGAAGCGAACCCCTTGATGTCGTGTCGGCAAAAAGCCGTTGCCCCAGAGGCGAGCCAGTAGCGGCTGGCCGCCTTTGTTCTTTGTTACGAGGACAACAAATGCTGGCAGATTCTTGTTCTCCGAGCCGAGTCCGTAGTCGAGCCAGGCTCCCATGCTGGGGCGACCGGGAAACTGCGACCCCGTCTGCATCATGGTGACTCCCGGACCATGGTTGATAGCCTCGGTATGCATCGACTTGATAAAGCAGAGGTCATCCGCTACTAGCGAAGTTGCGGGCAATAGGTCACTCATCCAGGCGCCGCTCTCTCCGTGCTGCTTGAATTCAAACGGCGAAGCGACCAGTGGCAGACTCGATTGATTGGCGCTCATCGCCGTAAGCCTTTGATTACCACGGATCTCGGCCGGAAGTTCCTCGCCATTCTCTTTCATCAGCAGTGGTTTGTGATCGAACAGATCGATTTGCGAAGGGCCGCCGCTCTGGAAAAGGTAGATAATCCGCTTCGCTTTGGGCGCGATGTGCGGTTTATCTAGCAAACCGCCCGGGGCGCTTTGTGCCTCTGTTGCCATGAGATCGCTGAGGGCCATGGCCCCCACGCCCATCCCAAAGCGTCGCAAGAAGCTGCGTCGTCCCAGCCCGGCAGCCGGTTCGTGACCCGTGCAGCGGGGTTCGAGAGGGGTCGATCGGTTCATGTTCGATATGCCTTGTTGGTTACGAAAGAAATCGCCGCTAAATTCGCCCGATCCTTATCGTTTGGTGACACACTCATCGTAATTCATCAACGCGCTGGCCAGCATGGCGGCGGCCGCCAATCGGGGCTCGTCCAGCTGAGAGTCGTACGGGTGATCGCCGGTTGTCAGAAAGCGTTTGGTCTCGGCAGGCGATTCTTGAAAACGGTCGAGTTGCTGCTCGTACAGTTTCAGCAGAATCGTCAGTTCTGCCGAGTTGGGTTGGCGACTCGTCATACGACGAAACATTTCACTCGCCAGCCGCTCCGTATCGTCACCATGCTGTTGGAGCATCTCCTGACCGAGAACCCGGGCCGCCTCGACCAGCTGGGGGTCGTTCAACAACACGAGCACTTGGAGAGGAGAGCTGGTTCGTTCGCGCCGCACGGTGCAGACGTCTCGCTTCGAGGCATCGAGCGACATCATCACCGGCGCCGGAGCGGTTCGTTTCCAGAACGTATAGAGGCTACGTCGGTAGAGCCCTTCGCCCTTGTCTCGCTCAACCGGTTTGAAGGACACCGCGACTTCATATGGTTTGACCGGCTCGCCGCCGATCTTACGGACCAAGAGTCCGCTGGTGGCCAGGGCGTTATCGCGAATCATCTCCGCGGGCAGTCGATAGCGGGGACCACGAGCCAGCAGCCGGTTGTCGGGGTCCCGCTCCAGAAGCTGGGGCGAAGTCAAACTCGCCTGGCGGTAGGTCGAGGAGGTGACAATCGTTCGCAACAACCATTTCAGATCCCAACCCGATTCGACGAACTCGTGGGCTAGCCAATCGAGCAACCGCGGGTGGGTTGGCGGTTCGCCCTGGCTGCCGAAATCTTCCGGCGTGCGCACCAGCCCGTGGCCGTAACAGAGTTGCCAGTAGCGATTGACGATGACCCTGGAGGTGAGCGGATGGGCGGGATCGGTCAACCATTGGGCCAGGCCGAGGCGGTTGCGGGGTGCTCCTTCTGGTAGCGCCGGAAAGACGGCCGGCGTGTCAGGTGAAACCTGCTCACCCGGGGCGTCGTAGGCGCCGCGTATGAGCGTGTGCGTCTGGCGGGGCGTCCCCATTTCACGCATCACCATGATCTCGCGGACATCGTCGACCGCTTTGCTGCGGGACTCTCGTGCCGTCTTCAAAGTGGCGAGTTGTTCACGATAGGGTTCACTGGTCGTCGAGAGATAGTAGGCTCGCAGTCCCGCGCGTTGCGGCTCACTCAAGCTGGAAACCGGCGTGGCGAGAGCCGTGGTCAGTGCCGTGTCGTCATGCAGTTGGGCTACTTCGAGGGGCGTCAACTCACGATCGAAGACCTTGAACTCGTCGACTTTTCCTTGGGTAAAGCCCCGGTCGCGATCTCTCTCGCCAATCGTGATAAAGTCGTTCCCGCCGCCGGTGATGTTCTTGCGGAGCTTGTCGCGAACAACATCGGTATCGGCCAGCCGGCCATCGATGTACATCCGCAGCCCCTCGGCGCGACTCGAGCCGTCGTAGGTGACGGTGATCTGTTGCCAGGTGTTTAGCGGCATCTCCTCTCGGGTGCGAATGCGGATCGCGTTGCCTGGCCAGAAGTGAATCAGCGAGGCGCTGAGCCGGCCATCTTCGATCAACAGCTGATAACCGCGACTGCCGGCGTCGGTCCAGGAGCGTGAGCGATGAAAGACGACCGCCCGGTCGAGTTCCCTGGTGGTATTCATCCAGAGCGAAACGGAGAAGGGATCGAAGCGCCGAAAGTTACCCGCCTCGACCTTGATCCCGTCGTCACCGGTGACCTGAACGCCACGACCGACCTGGCCTTCGATCGTGCGGTTGGCGGGGTGCTGGTAAGCTTCAAAATCGAGATGGGCAATCTGACCTGGAATTGCCGGTTCGCTCGGTCGTTGAGCGAGCCAGCTCGTAAAGGAATCATCGTCCGCGAGCTCTATCTCCACCAGCCGGTCTTCGGCCGCCGAGACCCGGCGTTCGACATCGACGAGCTCCTTCTGCTTGTCATTGTCGGTCAGCAGCAAGGTTGGGGTCGGAGTCGAGCGGGTGTGATACGAGTAGAGTCCCGCTTCGTCGATATTGTTGAAGAAGGCAAAGAGCTGATAGAACTCCTTCTGACTAATGGGATCAAACTTATGATCGTGGCAGCGGGAGCAATCTAACGTCATGCCCAAGAAGGCGGTCCCCACGGTCATGGTTCGGTCGGCCACGTACTCGGTGCGAAATTCTTCGGGGATCGTGCCTCCCTCGACCTTCTGGGAGTGCAGGCGGCTGAAGGTTGTGGCCAGAATCTGCTCGTCGGTGGCGTTGGGTAACAGGTCGCCCGCCAGTTGCCAGGTAATGAACTGGTCGAACGGCATGTTCCTGTTGAAGGTCTCGATGACCCAATCACGCCACGGCCAGACATGTCGTTCGCGATCGTGCTGGTAGCCAAAGCTGTCGGCGTAGCGGGCCACGTCGAGCCAGTCGGCCGCCATCCGTTCACCGAAGCTCGGCTTCGCAAGCAAGCGATCGACCAGACGCTCGTAGGCCTGGGGTGAATTGTCGGCGAGAAAGGTGTCGATCTCCTCGATAGTAGGAGGCAAACCGGTCAGATCGAAACTGAGCCGGCGGATGAGTTGTTCTTTGCTGGCCTGCGGCGACAGAGTCAAATTGTGTCGGTCGAGACGGGCCAGCACGAACCGATCGATTTCGTTTCGGACCGGCTCAGTATTTTTGACACTGGGGGGAGCGACGGCGCGAATGGGGACATAAGACCAATGCTGCTCGTAAGGAGCGCCTTGTTTGATCCACTGGCGTAAGATCTCGATCTCTTCCGCCCCGAGAGAAAGGTTGGAGTCGACCGGCGGCATCCGCTCGTCGGCATCACTCGACAAGATTCGCCGCAGCAGCTCGTTGTCTTCCGCGGTGGTCCCCTCCAGGACCGATTCGGCACTCTCGCGAACATCGAGACGGAGCTCGGTCTCGCGGGCGTTCTTATCGGGACCGTGGCACTGAAAACAACGGTCGGAGAGAATTCGACGAACTTGACTAAAATCGACCGACTCTTCTGGCTCCACGGCCCAGGTCGAACTCGCTGCTGTTAGCAAGGCCGCCACCAGACTGAATCGGAGCGGTGGGCACACGATGCTGAGGGTGGACTGGACCAGGACCAGGGGAGTGGCCAGGGGAGTGGCCAGGGGAGATCGACGGGAGGATAGGAGAATTCGACGGAGCATGGCGCGCGAATCGAAAGGGGAGAAACTACGGGCGGCCTGACCGCTGGCGGGTAGCCGCAAGGCGTCGGGTGGGAATCGGCGGGCGAACCTTCATTTTACCCGCCCTGACGGTCCCATTGCTAGGCTTTGTGGCGAGTGGCAGTGCGCAACTGTCGCACCGGACGGCACATCGGAGGCCCTCCCTGCTTTCGAGAGGTGCGCCTCGCTCCCTATTTATCAAGGATTTGCAGGACCTTTCTGATCCGATTCTGATCGGAATTCCGTCGGAAAATACCCGACCGGTGATATAATGGAACCGATCGCTTTGCGAGGCGTTCGAGATGGCAGGGCGAGGGGCTTGTGAAGTGGGAGCCCGATTTTTCAGGCGGCAGTTTCTTCTCGCTCTTGGATCCGTTTCCGTGTCGTGTTAACTCGTGCGTCGAATTCGTCATTCCTGGAAAGGGGAGTTTGCGATGCAAGTTCGGGGCCTGTTGGTGGGATGTGTCGTGGCGGCGCTGCTGCTGGGGTCGGTCGCTTCCGCGGAGGAACCGATCACGCTCGACGAGATGCGCGCCCTCCGGAAGGAGCGCAAACGTCCTCACGAAATTCTCAAGATCGTCGAGGAGCGGGGCCTGGCGTTTTCGATTGACCGGCCGACGGAGCGAAAGCTCAAATATCTCGGGTTCAGTCGCCGCCAGTTGACTCAGCTCAAGGATATTGCCGATCGCCAGGCTGAGGATACGCTCAACGATGCGGAACCTTCGGGTCCGGAAAAGCGGCGTGACGAGGCACTGGAAGAGAACGGTCAGGACCTCGGCCTCGATCCGCCACAAACGGAGGAGGAGGGAGATCGTCCCACGGATCCTTTTGTGCGAATCGTGGACAAGGAAATCAAGCAGATTATCGAGAAGAGCGGGACGGGTGTGGAAACGGAGGAAGGCAAGCACACCCGTCTGATTGGCAAACGGAAGCTGTTGACCAAGTACATACCGGTTGTCAAGCGATGGGAAGAAAAGGCGGAGAAACGATTTCCCGATCCCCTGGGAGGCCAGATCGATCGTCGGGGTGTCAACATTGCCCTGTTCGAATCGAAGTATCACTACCAGCGCTGGGTGCAGGCGATGTTCCAGGTCTTTGAGGAAGAAGGTGTCGAGTTCAACGATCCCGACCCGGCCAAACGAGCCATGAAGACCAGCTCGTTCTTTGTACGAGGCATATTCAGTGCCTATATCGCCGATGACTCGCCGGAGGTGATCAATCATCGGATCGTTTTCGGTAGCGCCTACATGGGTATTTTGCAGCTTAGTCAAGACAATATCCCCGACGCCCTGGCGACGGGGTTTGGCAACTTGGCCGAAACGATGATGTTCAACGATCAATTCATTACGGTGCAGTCGGGCTACATCGATCGCGATCTCAAACGCGATCGCAAGACTTGGCCAGAACGTGTGCAATCGCAGTTCAAGCTGAACAAGATCGCCTCGATTCAAAATGTGCTGGCTTATACGACTCGCTCCATGCAGTTGCCGCAGTATGCGGAAGGGTGGAGCCTCTTGTCGCTGCTGGCACAAGACGAGGACAAGCTCGTCCAACTCGTGGGCCGTTTTGCCAAGAACGAAGACGCCTACGAAGCGCTCAGCGAAGTCTACGAAATAGACGATCAGAAGCTTCTCAAGCGCTGGCGTCGCTACGCGCGAGCGCAGCGATAGCACCGCTTTCAGCCGCGGCGGTTCCGCGCTGACAGAAACGCTCTAGACATTGCCCCGGCGAGTGGCTATCTTCCCGCCCTCCTTTCGAGTAGGTCCCTGATTGACACATTCGTGTCGGGCGCGATTCCTGCGCCACGTGGAGTCATTATGGCAGAAGGTCTGCAAACCGGTGGCGATTCGACATTGAATCGTTATCGCGATTTCATCTTGCCGGTCGGCATTATCGCCAGCGTGTTGGTGATTATTGTGCCGCTTCCGTCGCCATTGATGGATCTGCTGCTCTCGATCAACATCACCGTGGCGGTGATCGTGCTGCTGACCACGATCTATGTGAAGACGCCGCTGGAATTCAATATCTTTCCGTCGCTGCTGCTGGCGACGACGCTCGGGCGGCTGGTCCTCAACGTCGCCACCACGCGACTGATTCTAACCCGAGCCGAAACGGACGGGCTTGGCGCCGCGGGCGGGGTTATTCAAAGCTTTGGCGATTTTGTCGCCGGCGATCGGGTGGTGGTCGGGTTGATCATCTTTGTGATCGTCGTGTTGATTCAGTTTCTGGTCATTACCAAAGGCGCTACGAGAATCAGTGAAGTTGCCGCGCGATTTGCTTTGGATGGCATGCCCGGCCGACAGATGGCGATCGATGCCGACTTGAACGCCGGCATTATCGACGAGAAAGAGGCTCAGACCCGGCGACAGGAAATCACCGATCAGGCCGACTTCTTTGGAGCCATGGATGGTGCCAGCAAGTTTGTGCGTGGTGATGCCATTGCCGGAATTGTGATCACCGTCATCAACATTATTGGCGGCTTGGTCATCGGTATGGGGCAGGGCGGCATGAGCGCCGGCGAGGCGGGTTCACTGTTTACCAAACTGACGATCGGGGATGGGCTGGTCAGCCAAATTCCCGCTTTCCTGATCTCGCTGGCCGCGGGACTGTTGGTCACGCGAAGTTCGCAAACCTCGAATCTGCCACGAGAATTCCTCACCCAACTCTTTTCCCGTCCTCAAGCTTTGATGGTGGCCGGTGGCTTCCTGGGCATCTTGGTGTTCACCAGTCTGCCGACGATTCCGTTGGTGCTGATTGGCGGATCGTGCGTGTCGCTGGCGGTGATGCTGTCGAACAAGAGCAAGCAACAACAGGCCGCTGAGCAAGAGGCGGCCCAGAGCGAAGAAGCCGCTCCGGTTGAAGAACGGGTAGAAGACTACTTGGTCATCGACCCCATGGAGATGGAGATTGGCGTCGGGCTGATTCGCCTGGCCGATCCGAATCGCGGGGGCGATTTGCTGGAGCGGGTGCAGCGGGTCCGACAGAACATCGCCGCGGAGATCGGAATTCTGATTCCCAAAGTACGTATTCGAGACAATGTGCGGCTTGAGCAGGACCAGTATCGCATCAAGATCGCCGACATGATCGTGGCCAGCGATCGAGTCCAGTCGACAATGTTGCTGGCCATCGACTCCGGCCTGGCGACCAGTCCCATCGACGGCATCGAGACGCTCGATCCGGCATTTGGCACCAAAGCCTATTGGATCGATCCAGCGGCCCGCGACCGGGCGGAGATGTTTGGTTACACGGTAGTCGAGCCGAGCAGCGTGCTGGCGACCCACCTGACCGAGATCGTCCGAAAGCACGCCGACGAAGTCCTCACGCGGGATGCGACCAAGCACCTTATCGACGAACTCAAAGAGACGCAGCCGACGGTCGTCGAGGAACTGATCCCCAGTACCATGAAGCTGGCCGAAGTGCAGCAGATCTTGCAGTTGCTGTTACGCGAGCAGGTTCCGATTCGCCAATTGGGACCAATTCTGGAAACCCTTGGCGACTACGCGCCGCGAACCAAAGACCCGGTGCTGTTAACCGAGTACGTGCGACATCGCTTGGCGCGAACCATTTGTACCAAGTACCGCGGCAAAGACGGCAAGCTGCATGTGGCGACGCTCGAACCGGCGCTCGAAGATCGCATCAAGGCGGGCATTGAACATAGCGATGCCGGGCTGTTTGTGAGAATGTCGCCCCAGGCGGTGGAACATACTTGTGGTCTCATCCGCGCCTCGATCGACACGCTGACCCGCGCCGGGCATTCGCCTGTCGTGTTGGTGAGTCCTCAGATTCGCGCCGGCTTGAAGAAGATGTGTGAGCCTCATCTGCCTCAATTGGTGGTGCTCAGTTACAACGAAGTCACACGCGACACCCAGATTGAATCGGCCGCCATGGTCACGGATGGTCCCGCCACGCGTTAAGCGATCGCTCGTTTGACGAATCGATTACGGAGAATCGTCGTTTATGGAAGTCAAAACGTTTCGCGCCAAATCGATGCGAGAAGCACTCCAGCGGGTTCGTACGGAACTCGGGCCGGACGCGGCGGTGCTCCAGACTCGCGAGATTCGACCCTCGGCCATTTCTCGAGTGTTTGGCAAGGCGCGACAGATCGAGGTGACCGCGTCGCTGGGTGTTAACGTGCCCAGCCGACTGCCGTCGGTTCCCGAGCAAGCCACCGCGGAAGCTGCCCCTGGGCAAGGCTCCTCCGCCAGCGATATGCCCTCGCTGAGTGCGGTTGATCGCATGCCGTCGCGGGATCTGTCGGCCTATTCGGACACCGATCCGCTGGTCGATCGCGGAGAGGCGTCGCCAGCGAGAATCGCCGCGACGGATCCCATCACGCACGATTTTGAGACGCCAGAAAATCGAGAGCTGAAGACAACGACCGAAATCGATGTCTGCGATCGCATGGGACAGCTGCAGTCGATGGTCGACCAATTACGCCATGGAGCGGGCACGGTGACGGCGCCCGAGCTGCCCGATGGATTGTTTGAACTGTTCACCGATCTGATTGAAAGCGATGTGGGCGAAGAGTTAGCCCGCGAACTGGTTGAACGGGCCAAACGCGAATTGCCGCCGGAAGAGCTGGCCGACAAAGAGTTGGCTCGGGCTCGCGTGGTGCAGTTAATCCAAAAGGAAATTCACGTCGCCGGGCCGATTCGAGTTGTCCCCGGCTCGCGCCGCCTGGTGGCCCTGGTCGGTCCGACCGGCGTGGGCAAGACAACCACCATTGCGAAGTTGGCTGCCGACTTCCGGCTTCGCCAGCGCCGTCGTGTCGGATTGATCACCGTCGACACCTACCGCATCGCCGCGGTCGATCAGCTGCAAACCTACGCCGACATCATCGACCTGCCGATGGAGGTCGTCAGCACTCCTCGTGAAATGCGGGGTGCGGTCGATCGCCTGCGCGATATGGACGTCGTGTTGATGGACACCGCCGGACGTAGTCCTCGCGACGAGGTGAGAATTCAAGAACTCAAGTCGATGTTGGCCGAAGCCGAGGCGGACGAAGTGCATCTCGTTCTGTCAGCCACCTCCGGGGCCTCGAACCTGGTACGGACCGCGGAACGATTCGCCAAGGTTGGCAGCACCTCGCTGATTCTCACCAAGCTGGACGAGACGACCAGTTTGGGCAACTTGTTGCCGTTGGTTCGCCAAACCGATCTACCACTCAGCTATGTGACCTGTGGGCAGAACGTGCCCGACGATATCGAGGCGGCCGATCCGCATCGGTTGGCGACCGCCGTATTTGGCGAATTCTAATCCGAATGGCCTCAAGACAATTCTAACCCTTCACTGCGGCGACAACCGGGAGACTTGGCGGGCGTTTTCCCACCCCCCAACAAGAGCAAAATCATGGCCGTGAACGATCAAGCTGACGAATTGCGAGAACTTGTGCGGGCCACCGACGTAGTCGACCCGCGGCCGCCGACCTTGCGCTCGCTGATCGTTGTCGCCGGCGGTAAGGGAGGCGTCGGCACCACCACGATCGCCGCAAATCTGGCCGCCATGTTGGCCACGCTCGACGAGTCGACCATCTTGGTGGATGCCGATTTCCAACGGGCCGATGCCACGATGCTCTGTCACTTGACCCCACAGCGAAGTCTGATTGACGTTCTTTCCGATCGGGCCAGTGTGCAAGATGTCTTGCAACGGCACGAGACCGGCCTGCGGGTCTTGCCGGCCGCCTGGGCGCCCGACAATCCGATCGATGTGACGGCCACGCTTCGTCACCGATTGATGAAACTGCTTACCGATCTCGACCGTCAGGCGACGTTCGTGGTCGTCGACGCGGGTAGCCAGCGCACGGCTTTGACGAGTCAGCTGTGGCAAGCGGCGTCGCAGATTCTGCTGGTCACCACCGCGGACGATGTGGCGGTCATGGATACTTATGCGACCATTAAGACCTTGGCTGAGCCTTCGTCGCCGACCCGCATTTCCACATTGATCAATTTCGCCGTTGACCCATTCGCGGCCGAGGAAATCCAGCGGCGTTTGGAAAACTCGGTCCGCCGATTCCTCTCGATCACACTCGACTCGGCCGCCAGCATGATTCCCAGTCGATTACTGGAACATCAGCAGCGAACCGGGTGGCTTGGCGGGGGCTTGCCAAAGAGCGATGTCAAATCGTTCTTCCACCGGCTGGCCATGACGCAGCAGATCGCGCGTGAAGATTGGTCTCCCGACGCGGCGGTTGCGCCACTCGCTATCGACGCGGAGCCGTCGCCACTGGTGGGCGCGTCCTAAGGATTGTTCGCCCGGATAATGAACGACACACGAGAATCGAACGAGAATTTTGAAGATTACGGAAGAGTACGAAGGACAAGTGCGCTTGAATAAAGTGCGATGAAGGAGTTGTAAAGAAAAGAACACAATTCGGGACAATTGACTGAACTGTCGTCTCCGGTCGACCGATAATGCTTGAAGCATTTGATATGCCTTTGGCTGTCAAGCTGCACGGCTTAGGTTGAGTTTTACGGGGCGGCCGCATTCATTGCATTCTGGAGGACCCATTCTTGGCTCGCAACTACGCCGGAATATTGGGCTTCTTAGCGATGGTCGTGGTGGCGGTTCGGTCCCTGTGTCGCGGATTTTCAGCGGACGAAGCGCTACTCTCTGCAACCGTAGCACTCGCTCTGTTTACGATCGTTGGACTGATAGTCGGTAAGCTGGCTGACAACGTCGTATTGGAATCCGTTTGGACCAAGGTTCGTACCGAATTGGGAGCGAAGGAAACGCCCGAAGCTCAGAAACAATAGTCCGCTTTCACGAATGAATTAGCGGTGTGCCGATCACGGAGGATTGCATGGCAACGACGACCAGGACCAAAGCGAAGATAGATCCTGAGATCCAGGAAATCTGGAACCTCTATAAGAAGGACCAAACTAACAAGGCGTTGCGAAATCGACTCGTGACGCAGTACCTGCCGTTGGTCAAATACAACGGAGAGCGGATCTGGGCACGCTTACCTGACGGGGTCGAGTTGGACGACTTGATCTCCGCCGGAGTCTTTGGATTGATGGACGCGATCGACGCCTTCGATTTATCGCGCGGTGTCAAGTTCGAGACCTACTGTGTGCCGCGAATTCGTGGAGCGATGCTCGACGAGTTACGTACGATGGACTGGGTTCCGCGCCTCGTGCGTTCGAAGGCCAGCAAGTTGGCCGAAGCGGTTAAAGTCTGTGAAGCCCGACACGGGCGTCCGGCCACCGAAGCCGAACTGGCCGCGCAGCTCGAGATAACCGTTCCGGAATTGGAAAAGCTGCTGCTCGACGCGAACGCCGTCAATCTGGTCAGTTTGAATAAAAAGTGGTACGAGACAGACAGCTACAAGGACGTCCGCGAGATCGATATTCTCGAAGACAAGAAGGGTGAGGATCCAACTCGTCGCGTTCAGAAGAACGACTTGATGCGATTGGTGACCAAAGGGCTCAATCGTAACGAGCGTCTGATCATCATCCTCTACTATTACGAAGAACTGACCATGAAGGAAATCGGTTCCACGCTCGACTTGAGCGAGAGCCGCGTCAGTCAGATGCATAGTGCCATCGTGCAGCGGCTGCAGGGTCAACTCGGTCGCCGTCTGCCAGAGTTCGGCAAGACCTAGTCGCCGGCCGTCGGCCGCTTATCAAGAAAAAGAAAACGCCCGAGCTGCCGTCATGGCGACTCGGGCGTTTTGCGTACTAGCTCGACGAGATATGTCGATCGGTCGCGTCCGAGGACACCTTACCGACCGAGGGCACTCGTCACTCTTTATTTAGGTCACGTCGTTGAACTCCAAAGTCTTTCTGGATTCGGAGCGACGTGCGTGCCGCTGCGGGAGCAGCGAACGAACTCCACCGCTTCTCGAGCGTCGCCAATTGACGCTCCATTCGCCGCTCAAATTTGGCGAATGCGGGGGAAGCGACCAACCACTCATCCTGGGATTCGAGTGGCGGCAAAATACCTGGATCGAATTCGGAAGATTGATATGACATGGCCGGACTCCTCTCGGTAAGGCGGACATAGATATCCTCGGTCGCGACATACCGCGACCCCGAGTCGTTTCCGACGAACATCCCTTCGCCACGAATGTGGTCCCTCTGGCGCGGACGCGCCAAACATAAGACGTGTGCATTCATTATACGGAAGACACTCCAAAAAGGGTCGCGGTTCGCTCTCATTTTCCCGCAAACGCTAGCGTAGGAAGGGCCCGATCTGGCTTGGAGTTAGGCACTCTAGCGGATGACCGAGCGAGGCCTACTTCCTATGAGGTAGGAGCTCGAGGGCGCGAATTTTTTGCCTTTCGTCCGATTACCGTACCGGACAGTTTGGGCCGTGAAACTTTTCTCCCTCGACTCGTCTTGCCTGTTTCGCGCAAGGGTCGAATTCTCCCTCGACATTCCCTGTAATCGTTACGACTGGCATCTCCGCGCCGGCAGTCTTCAAGACACCCGCGGGGAGCGGTGAGGGACCAAGGGTTCACCGGTTGTGCTAGCGTCCTGCTCTCCCTCGGGTGAGCTCCCGAAGACCGGGATGGGATCGCAGTAAGAATCGCCCTTCTGTCGCCACGCTAGCGAGAGACAGCCCTTCGCGGCGGGCCGACATGGTCTCGTGATTGTTTGACATTGCTTCGAGTCGGTGCGATTCCTATAATTCCACCCCTTTTGTGCACTCGGCATGTCCGGTTCTGGCGGTCAAAATCGGAGCGAGCAGCCCTCGCTGTCCGTACGACTTGCTCAACGTGACGTGCCTGGTGTTGTCATGACACGACGATGCGGTTGTTGTTCAACAAGCGGTGCAACCGGCGCTGCTGAAAAAGCACAGGGCGTCTGTCAAAGGTGTTACAGCTGCAATACTAATCACGTTTTGTGTAAGGAGGCGCTCAACGATTTCAATCAAAAGTCGTGGCCAACTTGTCCGATGAGCAGAGTGTTCCCCCCGGGGGTTTGCGAAGTCGACATCCGATCGACAAGGACGGCGGCACCGGCGAACTGACTTGAAACGTATCGATTGGAAACGAAGACATCGCGAGAGTGTGATCCCACTGGTCCGCAGGAAGCCCCTTCAACCAAACCCATCCCTCCCATGGCCATCCCGGTCCGGTTGAAACGGCAAACGAACCAACCCACACTCGACACGATTTCGCAGACAACAACTGGATCGCGGCTATCGCCTGAATTGAACTATGGGAAAGTCGCATCCACAGTATGGTGGCGAACCTTCGCCGTATGACTCATTAGAGTCGGACACGCCTCCGCTGGCAGATCCGGCCGAAGTCATGCTCATCGAGGGAAGCTCACGGGGAGATGAAACTATGCAGATTAATGGTCCCGCCCACGTTCATGGCGCCCAACCTATTCGCGCTCCGCACAACACGACGGGGGCTCAGCCCGCCGCTCGTTCGCAGTCGGTACAAGCCAGCGATGAAGTGAGCATCTCGGCCGAAGCCGATTTCCTGTCTCGCATCAACGACTTGCCTGAGATCCGGCAAGATCGCGTTGATGATATTCGCGCCCAGTTGGCCAACGGCTCCTACGATGTCGATGCCAAGCTCGATACCGCCATCGATCGCTTGCTAGACGAGATTGCCTAAAGCAGCGTGTCGCGACACGGAGCAGCTCACCCTGGGGCGTCCGGGGTGGATCCGCCTTGGCGTTCTCACGGGCTGCTCACGGCGGCCACGCGAGCGTTCCTGTCCGTCTCGGCCGGGGGCAGAATCGCTGGTTGTCGCTCCGTGCCGCCGCCCTTAAAATAAGGGTATGAATCAGGAATTTGCGCTACGTACGGTCGAAGTCGCGATGACACCGATGGAGCGGTTCGAGGAGTTTCTCCAGAGCCGCGGAAAACGGATGACCCAGCAGCGACGCGTGATCGTCGAACAGGTCTTCAGTCATCATGAACATTTTGATGCCGAAGATCTTCTTAAAGAACTTAGCGCTGTAGCCGATGCTCAGAATATTGGTCGGGCAACCGTCTATCGCACACTCGATCAACTGACCGAGGCCGGCCTGCTCCGCAAGATGAGCCTGCAAGGTCGGAGCGTCTATGAGCATGACTATGGCTACCCCCAGCACGATCATCTCCACTGCCAACGCTGCGACAACTTGATCGAATTTAGCAGCGATAAACTGGCGGAAATTCGCGACGCGGTAGCCCGAGAACACGGGTTTCGTGTCTCCGGCCATCGCCTCATCGTGCAAGGCATCTGCGCGGAGTGCCTCGACAAACAACGCCGCCCCACCCGGCCATTGGATCTGGTGTAGGGGGCCCTACACCCGCAAGTCCGCTTCCGGACCGTCGCCGGGATAGCGCTTGCGAATCGGCTCGACGACCTCGGCGATAAACTGATCGACTTGCTCAGGTGCCCGGCCGACAAACTGCGAGGCGTCGAGAGCGCCAGCCAGGTCGACATCCTTGAAACCCGGATCGGCCGCCAGGCGTTCCATCAGATCGTTGTCGGCACCCTCTTCATTAACAACCCGGGCCGTTTCCACCGAGTGAGTACGAATTCGCTCGTGGAGTTCTTGCCGATCTCCGCCTGCACGGACGGCGGCCATGAGGATGTTCTCCGTGGCCATCAGCGGTAGTTCTTCGGCCAGGTTGCGCTTGACAATCTTCGGGAAGACGACCAAACCAGCGGCCACATTCTGGTAGATCGAGAGAATCGCGTCGATGGCCAGGAATGCTTGCGGTAAGACGAGCCGTCGATTGGCACTGTCGTCAAGCGTCCGTTCCATCCACTGCGTGGAGAGTGTGGCAGAAGTGCTGTTCTGCAAACTCATCACGAAGCGGGCCAACGCACAAATCCGTTCGCTGCGCATCGGGTTGCGCTTGTAGGCCATCGCCGAGGAGCCGATTTGCGATTTGCCGAACGGTTCAGAAAGTTCCTTGCGGCTCTGCAATATTCGCAGGTCGGTAGCCGCCTTGTGAGCGCTGGCAGCGATCCCGCTGAGCGCGTCGACGATTTGCGCGTCGATTTTGCGGGAGTAGGTTTGCCCAGTCACGACGTAGGTGGCGTCGAAGCCAATCTTCTTGGCGACGAGTTGTTCTAGCCGGGACACCTTATCATGATCGCCGTCGAACAGGCTGAGGAAGCTGGCCTGGGTACCGGTCGTGCCCTTGACGCTCCGCGCACGCAGGGTGTCGATGCGTCGCTCGATCTCCTCCAAGTCGAGGGCCAGATCGTAGGCCCAGAGCGTTGCCCGTTTCCCGACCGTGGTTGGCTGGGCCGGTTGCAAGTGGGTGTAGGCCAGACAGGGCAAATCTCGGTGTTCTTCCGCAAAGGCCGCCAGTCGATCGATCACGGCCACCAGCCGATCGCGGACCATCGTGAGTCCCTCACGAAGCAGGATCAAGTCGGTGTTGTCAGTGATGAAACAGCTGGTCGTTCCCAGATGAATAATTGGGGCGGCCGTGGGACAGGCGTCGCCGTAGGTGTGGACGTGGGCCATCACGTCGTGCCGAAGATTCTTCTCATGGGCGGCGGCCACTTCAAAGTCGATGT
>Ga0180438_10001544_pt1 | contig 40753 bp, 34 predicted proteins | sample SS_ome_12_FD_132455 | JGI IMG/M metagenome (GOLD analysis project Ga0180438, IMG submission 132455) | Hypersaline lake sediment archaeal communities from the Salton Sea, California, USA - SS_3_D_2 metaG | ecosystem: Environmental > Aquatic > Non-marine Saline and Alkaline > Hypersaline >... | reverse complement strand
GATGGATGAGCCGCTCTCCAACCTGGACGCCAAGCTGCGCGTGCAGGCTCGTGCAGAGATCAGCAAGCTCCACCAGCGGCTGGGGACGACCTTCATCTACGTGACCCACGACCAGGTCGAGGCTATGACGATGGGCACCCGCATCGCCGTGATGCGAGATGGAATCTTGCAGCAGGTGGATAGCCCGCAGGTGCTCTATGATACTCCGGTCAACATCTTCGTCGCCGGCTTCATCGGCAGCCCGGCCATGAACTTCCTGGATGCCAAGCTGGTGGAGAGAGACGGCAAGATGGTCGTCGATTGCAAGAGCTTCTTGCTGGAGATTCCCGAGGACAAAACGAACACCTACCGCCCCTATCTGGGCAAGGACGTCATCTTCGGCATCCGGCCTGAGGACACGCACGACCCTGAGTACGCGCCCCCAGGCATCAAGAGTGCGATGGTGGAGGCCAAGGTAGACGTGACCGAGCTGATGGGCAACGAGGTCATCGTCTATCTGGTGACAGAGCATAACACGGTCCTTGGCCGCTTCGACCCGCGTACAAGCGCGCGGGTGGGCAACACGGTGCCAGTGGCCTTCAATATGGATCGAATGCACATCTTCGACAAACAGACGGAGATGGCAGTCCGATAGAACAAGCACGGGGATGGGAAAACAAGTAGACAAGGGTATGTAACCCTTGTCTACTTGTATACCCTGTCTACTTGTAAGGCCCCGAAGGGAGTACCAATGGCTGACATAGATTTGATGCGCGAACTGTCAATAGAAGGTGATGCGAAAATCCTCTTGCTTGTGCTGGACGGCCTGGGAGGATTGCCGAGGACACCGGACGGGCTGACGGAGCTGGAAGCAGCACGCACGCCGAACCTGGACGCACTGGCCGCACGCTCCATCTGCGGCATGAGCACACCCGTCTCACCTGGCATTACTCCAGGCAGCGGGCCCGGGCATCTCTCCCTCTTTGGCTACGATCCGCTACGCTACGAGATCGGCCGCGGAGTGCTGGAGGCGCTGGGCATCGGCTTCGACCTGCACCGCGACGACATCGCAGCACGCGGGAACTTCTGTTCGCTCGACCCGGAGACTGGCCTGATCACCGACCGCCGGGCGGGCCGTATCCCCACGGAAGTAGGGGCCCGGCTATGCGAGAAACTGCGGCAGATCCACCTGCCCGGCATCGAGACGTTCGTCCGGCCGGTCAAGGAGTACCGCTTCGTGCTGGTACTGCGGGGCGAGGGACTGTACGACGGACTGACCGAGACCGATCCGCAGCAGGTGGGCAAACCGCCGCTGCCGGTCAAACCGCTGCGTCCCGAGGCAGCGCCTACCGCAGAACTCCTCAATCAGTGGATGGCCGAGGCGCGAAAGATCCTGGCAGATGAAAGCCCGGCCAACGGCTGCAACCTACGCGGTATCGCCAAGGACCCAGGGCTGCCCCAGATGCCGGAGATCTATAAGCTGCGTTGTGGAGCCATCGCCACGTATCCCATGTACCGGGGCGTGGCCAAGCTGGCAGGTATGGACGTGCTGACCACGGGAGATACCATCGAGGATGAAGTCGAGACACTCAAACAACATTGGGCCGAATACGACTTCTTCTTCTTCCACGTCAAGAAGACCGACAGCCGTGGAGAGGATGGCAATTTCGACGCCAAGGCGAAGGTGATCGAGCACGTCGATGAGGTGCTGCCGGACATCCTGGCGTTGGAGCCAGGCGTGGTGATCGTCACGGGTGACCATTCGACACCCGCACTATGGAAGGCGCACAGTTGGCACGAGTTGCCGATGTTGCTGTGGTCGAAATACATCCGGCGCGACGAAGTGAAGGAGTTTGGCGAGCGGCCCTGCATGGCCGGTGGACTGGGACACATCCAACACCCGGATCTGATGCCCCTGGCCATGGCGTACGCAGGGAGGCTGAAGAAGTTCGGCGCCTGAAACAAGGTTGGCAAAACACGACCTGAAGTTACGAACCGCCTGCACCCTGTTGGGTCAGGCGGTTCTGTTGTTGCTCACCAACCGGACGCGCCGCTCATGCTCTCTCGGACGTGCACGGATCCGTGTGACGTGATATAATCTGCACACCCACGCGGGCGCTCGACATCGGATGGAGGAGCTGGGATAGGCAACCGGATGGAGCTACTCACCGCAGGCGCACACGAATTAAATATCGCACTCACAAGCCACCATCTGGCCGCTTTCGAGACCTGCTTCCAGGAGTTGACGACCTGGAACCAGCGCTTCAACCTGACCGCCATCACCGATCGGGAAGGGGTATTGGTGCGTCACTTTCTCGATTCACTCTCCTGCCTGAAGGCACTGCCGCGGGCGGAGCTGTCGGCCGGAGCGAAAGTGATCGACGTCGGCACAGGGGCAGGGTTCCCGGGATTACCGCTGAAGATGGTATGCCCAGGGATGCGGCTCACTCTGCTCGAGGCAACGCATAAGAAAGTGACCTTCCTGGAGAACGTCGTGCGTGTGCTGGGACTGGAGGGGGTCGAGGTCATCCATGGGCGGGCGGAGGACCTGGGGCAGAACCCGGGCCACCGTGAGCGGTACGACTGGGCACTGGCCCGCGCCGTGGCGGAGATGCCGACACTGGCAGAGTACCTGTTGCCGCTGGTGCGGGTAGGCGGCAAGGCGCTGGCGCAAAAAGGGGAAGGAGCCGCCGCCGAGGTACACGGAGCCGACAAAGCCATCGTCACAATGGGGGGACGAGTGCGCCAACTGGTGCCCGTGGAACTGCGCGGTCTCGCCGAAACGCGCTACCTGGTGGTGGTCGACAAGGTGGCTGCCACCCCGGAGCGATATCCCCGGCGGCCCGGCATTCCGCAGAAGCGGCCGCTGCGGTGAAGCACTTGGGCGGGAACTCGCCGCCTACGGCTCTTGCTCATCGACCTGCACAATCCCACCCCGCACTTCCCACAAGGTAGCCCGTTCCCGGAACGCAGCGTCAAACATTTCCGGGTCCGTGGCCGTGAGCAAGGCCTGCTCGACGCTATCCACGCAGGCCAGGAGGTAACGCCGCCGTGCCGCGTCCAGCTCGGCCAGGACCTCGTCCAGCAGCAGCACCGGCGTCTCTCCCGTCTGCTCTCGCATCCACTCCAGTTGTGCCAACTTGAGCGACAGCACCGCCGTGCGTTGTTGCCCTCGTGAACCGTAGATACCCAGGTCGACCTCGTGCGTGCCTTGGGCGGGGCTCCCGGCGACGAAGCGCATCTCATCCCGATGCGGGCCAGTGAGCGTCATCCCGCGGGCGATGTCGTCCCCCCGCCGTGCCAGGAGAACCTGTCGAAAGGCCTCCACCAAACCCTCGGCCCCAACCCCAGGCGGGGGGCCTTCGTAAGGCTGCAGTCCCAGCCCCATCTGGTACTTCACCGCAGGTGGCGCAGCCGGGTCGAAATTGGGATCGTAGTCCAGGCGCAGCCATTCCACTCCGCCGGTCAGTTGCCGATGAATGGTGCCGGCACGCTGTGAAAGATCGGCCAACAGTTCGCGGCGGCCGTTGGCCACGATGACGCCCTCGCGGGCCAGCACATCCTCGAAGGGAGCCAGTTGGGCCGGGTCGCCACCCTCGTCCCGCAGGTGACGCAGTGCAGCGTTGCGCTGCCGCACCGCCTCGCTGTATTGCTCCAGTGCGGCACAGTACGCACCGTTCACCTGGCACAGCGTATCGTCCAGGTAACGGCGCCGGCCGGCCGGCGGGCCAGAGACCAACTCCACGTCCTGCGGCATAAACAGAACAACGTTCAACCGCCCGGTCAGATCCGCACGGCGCTTGCGCGCCCGGTCCACGCGAATCGTCTTCTGCATCCGGGCTCGGCCGTTCGTCAGCGTTTTCTTTTCCAGGATGATCTCCACCTCCTGGATACGGTCGCGCTGCACGATCTCGGACCACACCCGGGCATAGGGCAGTCCTTCCGCTTCGGCCTCCCACTTGATGAGATGCCGATCGAGCGGGGTGAGGGGCGAGGAGCCGGTTGCCAGAAGGCACATCGCCTCCAACAGGCTGGTCTTGCCCTGGGCGTTGGCGCCGTAGATCAACAATGGGCACTCGGGCAGCGCCAGTTCCAGACGGGCGTAGTTGCGGAAGTTGGTCAAACTGAGGTAACGGATGTGCATAGTGAGGGTATTGTACCTTCAGAGAGCAATACGTGCAATACGTATCCTGCTGCGTCCTTGGGTCGAAGACGGCCAATCACGGCAGCGCCAGTTCAACGACCACCATGCGGTGATCGGACGCCAGCGAATCAAGCACCCGCGCGTCGTTCACCTCCAGCCCACGTGACCAAACGAAGTCGATGCGCTTGACCGGCCCGATAGCCGGATCGGTGGGGGTCGGATCGAAACCGCCGGCGACGAAAGGATCGTCGAAACCGGCGGCGTGGATGCGGGTGTACGTGCGCGAGCCAGGTGTGGCGTTGAAGTCGGCCCCAAACACGGTGGGGCTCGTGTCGCCGATGATGGCCAACGCATCGTCCAACTGGCGCGCCCGCTCTTCGGGCTCCAACCCCAGCCAGACCCCGTAGGCATCCAGCGACCGGTCGCCGACCCGCACGCGGGCGCGGACGATGGCCGTCTGCTCCAGGTGGCTGGTAAGGAGCTGAGTGTCCGCCGCGGTGACCGGGAAGCGGGTGAGCAGCGCCACGCCGGAGAGCCCCTCCAGTGCCGGACCGTACACCTCCTGCATGCGGAGCCGCCGCGCCAGCCACAACAGGTCGTCCACACCATAGCTGGTGATGCGACCGGTGTCCACCTCCTGCAACATCACAATGTCGGCGCCACTCTCCTCGATCGTGCGGGCCTGTGCCTCCAGGCTGAGCTGCCAGGGAGTGTTATAGCCATAATGAATGTTGTACGTGCCCACGCGGACGGGACCGGATGCCTTCAGGACAGGGGCAGGAGGCCACGCGAACGCCGCAGTCAGTAGCACCGCCACGGCGACGGCCAACCCGTGCTGCAGCTTCAGGTTCCCGGGCGCAGGGCGCACCGACTGAAAGCGGAGAGCGGGTAAGCAGGCGACCGCACCGGCGATCAGGACGATGGGCAGGCCCATCCCACGAAAAGCCGGGATGGTGTCCGCGTACGCGAATGTGAAGGCGAACGCGAAATTCACCACCAGCGATAGGAGCGCCCCCAGCGCCAGCGCGACCCCGGTTCGATCGCGACGGCCCGGCCTCGCCAGGCGGAAGGAGACCAGGAGGAGCACAAACTGAGCCGCCAGCAACCCGGCCAGCCCCACCCATCCACCTACCGCCCGGCCGGCCGCCAGCCCTGCCAGCGCCAGGAACAGAAAGCCCAGCCCTCCCAGCGGCCCTCGCAGCAGGCGAAAGGTCGTCCGCTGCACAGTGGGGAAGGCAGCCAGGAGCGTGACCAGCATCAGGAGCGGCGCGACGGCGGCATAGCCCACCCCACTCCAGCGGGCCAGCGCGTTGGGGAAGGCCAACAGCGAGGTCTCGAGAAACAAGAGCGATCCGACCGCCAGGCCGCCCACGATCCCGATCTGCTCCCCGGCCGGAGGCCCGTCCTGGAAGCGGGAAAAAGCCAGCCAGGCCACGAGACACGTCGCCAGAGAGAGCACCGCCTGGACCGGCAGCCACCAACTGCGTAGACCCACGTCGAACGTATTGCCCGCAGCGCGAAGGAACTGGTCGGCAGCAAAGGCCAACAACAGACTGAACGGAAATGCAGCAGGCCGTTGGCGCAGCAACGTGGCCGCATACAGCCCGCTCGCGGCGACGACGAGAACGCTGCTCCAGAGCCGGACCGCCGGCAGGTTGATCGTCAGAGGAACGCGGGCCAACGCAGCGACGAGGACCGCGGCGAACAGCAGCGGGCGGCGGTTGCGTCGCGGCGCGACGAGCGGCGTCGCGAGCGCCGCCACGACGCACAGCATGACCACGGCCAGTGTGCTGAAGGCCAGCCTCTCGGCAAAGATGAAGTCATACACCATGCCGAAGAGGACGGAGAAGAGCACGCGCACGGCCTGGACGAAGAAGAGCAGGACGGCGGTTGCTTCGAGCGTGCGGAGTGACCTCGAACTACGCATTGGACGTACCTCCTGCGAAATCGGGACGTGGGCCAGACCCGATGCGCTTCAGACAGACACCTTCGCTCCTTGCACCAGAACGATCAGATTCTACACCGATATGCCGGTTGAAACAAGGCAAGACCGGGTCGGACACCTTGCCCTTTTGTCCTGCCGTGTGTTATAATGTCTGTCCGATTTGCTCCGGCGGTCGTTCTGTGCCGACACCAGATCGTCACCCGAAGATACACCGTCTGCAGAGTCTGAGGAGCTGTTTCTGTGATCAAGGGAGGTATCGCAAGTTTCTTCCAACGGGACAGGCGGGCCTGGATAGGGTTCGCCATGGCCGTCGCCTTGCTGCTGTACCTTTCCACCGTCCAGACGACCGTGAACGGCAGCCAGAGCCCGTACGCAACCGACGTGGGCGAGATCCAGAACGCGCTCCCCCGTTGGGGGACGATCCACTGGACGGGGTATCCCCTGTACACATTCCTGGGCTCTGTGTTTGTCACCCTCCTGCGTTGGCTGGGTATCGGGCCGGCGGCAGGAGCGTCTCTCTTCTCTGCGCTGTGGGGCGTCGTATCCGTCGGGCTGCTCGTGGCACTGCTGCAGGAACTCGACGTGGCTGGCCCGTTGGCCGCGCTCGGTGCCCTCGTCGCCGCCACCGCCACGTCGATATGGATGGACGCCTCGCTGGCCGAGGTCCACACGCTGACCATGGCCCTCACCGTCGCCACACTCCTGTTCGCACTACGATTCGACCGCTCCGGCAGCCGCCGCGACCTGCTGCTCCTGGCGCTAGCCTTCAGCCAGGGGGTAGCCCACCAGCGCGCCGTGATCTTCCTGGCCCCAGCGGTGGCGGCGCTCGTTCTTGCGCGCTGGCGCTCAATCTGGCATAACCTCATCCCGGCGGCGGCGCTCTCGCTCCTGGCCCCCCTCACCTACCTCTACCTACCCTGGCGCGTACGTCAAGGGGCCACCTGGGTGTTCGGCACGCCCGGCACTTGGCAGCGGGTGATGCTGATGCTCCTGGACAACCGGGCAGAGCGCGTCGTCTCCTGGCCGGAGGGCCTACTCGAGTGGGGAGAGCGGATCGGGCGCGCCTTCGCGGTGACCGCCACCGATCTTCCTCTCGTGTTGCTGGCGCTGGGGCTGCTCGGGTTGCTCACCTTGATGCTTGAGAAGCGCTGGCGAGAGTCGGTCGGGCTGACGTTGGCCTGGATGCCCTACATCCTGCTGACCGGCGCCATCTGGATCGGCCGCGTCGGAGACGCACAACTGGCCGCGCACCTCCCGGCGACGGTCCTGGCGGCCGCGGGGCTGGCATTGCTGGCAGATTTCGCTGGCCGGCGCATAAACCGCGGGCACACCGGTGTTGCCCTGGCGCTCGCCGGTGTGGTCGTCGTCCTGGTCGCGCTCAACCGCCCCACGGTCCTGGAGGTAACGCGCGACCCGAGCGCGGAGGCGGTGGTCGCCACGGCAGAACAAATCGCCCCGCCGCAGCCCGATCGTCCTGCCACCTTCATGGCCCTCTGGGGAAACGACTACTGGGCCCTGGCCTACGCGCAGGCGTTCGAGGGAAGGCTTCCAGGTCTGGACATCGTGGACCACAATGCAGATTTCCAGGCACTTATGGCCCGAGGCAACCGCCTGCTCACATTCAGCAGGACGCTTTATCAACGACCCGTCTCGTGGTGGGACCAACGGCTCGGCCAGGTCAGCCTCTCGTCGGCCGCGCCAGAAATCGTTCAGATCGGGCTGACGCCGCCGGTGACGCTGACCGACGTGCCACCAGGTCCTGAAATGGATCTCGGCAACGGCATATGGATCCGCTCGGCCCGGTTATCACCTGGGGAAGAGGAGAGTCTGAAGTTGACCGTGTACTGGCAGGCAGAGCGCGCTCCTGCGCTGGACTACAGCGTCGCCGTGCACCTGGTCGCCGCCGATCCCCCCAGGGGAGCGGAGGACGTGCTCTCCCAGGCCGATCAAGCGCACCCGGTGTACGGCTGGTACCCCACCTCCCGCTGGCGAGCGGGAGAAGTCGTGCGCGACCACTACCGGATCGACGTACCCAACGGTGCCGAGCCGCACGCCGTCCGCATTGCCATGTACCGTACCGACCCCTCCGGCAACTTCGTCAACAGCCCCTGGCTATCACTCTCAACCGATGAGCGGTGATCACCGCCGCGTGGCTGACAGTGCCTGCGCGATGCGGGCGGCCACGCGGGCGTTGTTCAGCAACAAGGCTTCGTTAGCGCGCCGGGCCCGCCCGCCGGTCAGTTCGACCAGCCTGGCCAAGAGGAATGGCGTGAGTGCCTTGCCGGCCACGCCGGCCACCTCCGCCTCTTCCACAGCCTGCGCAATGGTCGCCTCAGCCTCCGCGGCTGGGAGTTCGTAAGCCTCAGGGACAGGCACACAGACCAGGACCGCCCTGGACAGACCCAGATCTGTCCGTGCCTGCGCGATGCGGGCAACTTCCTCTGGCGTCTCCACCCGCGCGTCCAATCCCAGACCCGAGCGGCGGCTGTAGAAAGCCGGCAACTCGTCGGTGCCATAGCCAATCACCGGTACGCCCAGGGTCTCCAGGTACTCAAGCGTGCGCGGCAGGTCGAGGATGGCCTTCGCCCCCGCACAGACGACCACGATGGGGGTAGATGCCAACGCGGGGAGATCGGCCGAGACGTCCTCGGGGTGGCCCCGGTGCACACCGCCGATGCCGCCGGTGGCGAAGACGCGAATGCCCGTGCGGTGAGCCAGGTACATCGTCGCGGCCACGGTCGTCCCCCCACTGAAACATCGGGCCTGGTCCCGATCGCTTAAACGCGGGGCCAATAGGATCGGCAGGTCACGCAGGCTCACCTTACAAGCCGCCCGATCAGAGGCCAGACTTGCCAATTCCTCACCGGAGATCCCCACCCTGGCCTCTCCCGCCACCACTGCGATGGTGGCCGGCCGCGCCCCAGCTTGGCGCACGCCCGCCTCCATCCGCTGTGCCATCTCCAGGTTGGCCGGATGGGCGAAGCCATGCGTGATGAGCGCCGACTCGAGGGCGACCACAGGTTCACCGCCGGCCAGCGCCTGGGCAAGCTCGGGAGCGACGCCGATTTCCATCCTCATATGCACCCTACCCCGCCCCCAACAGCTCCCCCGCCAGATAAGCGTACACTTCCGCGGCTGCGTAGACGTCTGCCAGCCGGATGTGCTCGTCCGCGGTGTGGGCCAGGCGCGGATCGCCCGGCCCGAAACCCACGGTGGGGATGCCGGCGGTCCCGGCGGTGTAGACGCCTTCCGTCGAGAAATCCCAGCGGCCCACCCGAGGCCGGTGCTTCAACTGCTCCCGCACCGCCTGCACGGTGCTCTCCACCAGCGGGTGATCCACCGCCATCACCCAGGCCGGGTAGAACTCGCGGTTGTGGCAGGTATAGCCACTGTAGCTGGTGACGACGTGCTCAGCCACCTCAACCTCCGCGCGCACTCCCTCGCGGGCGATGACCCGCTGCACTTCAGCCATGGCCTTCGTCTCGTTCTCCCCCAACGTCAGTCGCCGGTCAATAATCAGCTCACACCGGTCAGGTACGGCGTTTCGGCTGCTGGCGGTGGAGGTGATACCGGTCACCGCCAGGGAGCCGGGGCCCAGGAAGTCATCGTGGGCCAGTTGCTCGGCCAGGAGCTCCAGGCCGAACACCAACCGCGCTGCCGTGTAGATGGCGTTTTCGCCCAGGGAGGGACAGGCGGCATGGGCCGATCTGCCATGGGCGATGAGACGCATCTCCAGCCGCCCACGCTGGCCCCGGAACACATCCAGAGCCGTCGGTTCCCCCAGTACAACCCAATCTGGGCAGATCCCCTCTTCCTCGATCAGAACCCGTGACCCCAGGCCCTCACACGGTTCCTGCTGCACCACGCAGGCCACGACGATGTCTCCCTTCAAGGGCACGCCTGTGTCGCGCAGGCGTTTGGCACCATAGATCATCGCTGCCAGCCCACTTTTCATGTCGCAGGCACCGACACCGTAGAGTTCACCATCTTCAATCTCAGCACCGAATGGCGCGTGGTTCCAGGCTTCCGGGTCACTGACCCGCACCGTATCCATGTGGCCATTGAGCATTAGAAGTGGGCCACGGCCTGGCCCGATCCGGCCAACGACGTTGCCAATCCGGTCGACAAATACGTCGCCAAAGCCCAAATGCTTCATTTCCGCGACGATCCGCTCCGCAACCACGCTCTCCTGGGTCGATGAGCTGGGTATGCGAACCAGGTCACGCAGGAAACCCACCATATCGATTCGGTCTTGCTGGCTCAGGCTAAATGCATTCATAGTCGCTTTCTTGTGTGGCGCGCCTCAATCTACCGTACGGGATTGTAGGATGAAATGGCCCATTCGTCAAGGAGCCCAACGTCGAAGACGCGTACGACCTCCCGTTTGACCTCCTTTCCCCTTTGTGTTAGAATGGCGAAGCCTCGTGGGAGCAGCACAATCCTGCCCCTTCAAGAAATTCAGCTCCCGATAGGGCGTTTTCTACGGTGGACGATGCTGGATCTGGGAATTGTTATCGTCAGTTACAACACCCGCGACCTGCTGCGAACCTGCCTGCAATCGGTGTACGCCAGTCAGGGTGATTTCGCTTACAAGGTGTGCGTCGTAGATAACGCGTCGTCCGACGGCAGTGCCGACATGGTGGCCCTGGAGTTCCCCCAGGCACACCTCATCGCCAATGCGGACAACGTTGGCTATCCTAGCGCCAACAATCAGGGCTTGGAAGCGTTCGGCTTCTCTGTAACCCCGGATCCCCATTCACGGACTCCGAAGTTTGCCTTGCTCTTGAATCCGGATACAGAGGTGCCACCGGACGCGCTGGCGCAGATGCTGGAGTTCATGGCCGAGCACCCTGACGCCGGCGCCGCCGGCCCCAAACTGGTGCTTCCTGACGGATCGCTCGACCTGGCGTGCCGCCGTTCGTTACCGACGCCGGAAGTCTGTTTCTATAAGCTGATCGGCCTGGCTCGTCTTTTCCCCCGCAGCCGGCGTTTTGGCCGCTACAATCTGACCTACCTGGATCCCGATCAAGTGGCGCCGGTCGGTTCTGTCGTAGGCGCCTTTATGCTGGTGCGGGCCGAGGCCATCGCCCAGGCAGGCTTGATGGACGGGCAGTTCTTTATGTATGGCGAGGATCTGGATTGGGCCTATCGCATCCAGGAGGCAGGCTGGACGGTGTACTACAACCCGGCAGTTACCGTGTTGCACATCAAGCGAGCAGCCAGCCGCCACAGCCCGCGTGCTCAGATCGAATTCTACCGGGCCATGGAGATTTTCTACCGCAAACACTACGCGGCCCAGACCCCCTGGTGGCTTCACGTGCCCATCGTAAGCGCCATCTCACTGCGACAGAGGATGGAAGAGCTGCGACAGGCACTCGCTCCGGCAAACCAGAGATCGGAGGTCAACCTGTGAAGTCAAAGACGCAGACCCAGATCGTCTTTGTGCTCACGCTGGCCCTCACCGATATGGCGATGACGGGCCTGGCCTTCTTCTTTGCCTACTGGATGCGTCGCTTGATTCCCTGGCCCAACGAAGCCCAGGGCATGGGCACGTTTCCCGATTACGCCAACGTCGTGCTGGTCCAGATCCTATCCGTCCTGGGTGTATTTGCCTTCTCCCGTATGTACCGTCTGACCCGCGGCCCCTCGCGCATCGATGAATTCTACTCGATCTTATCGTCCACCACCGCCGGAATGCTGATGGGCGTGGCGCTCGGATCGCTGCTTTTCAAGAACAGTCCGCTGGGACCGGATTACTCGCGCGGGATGATCCTCTATGGATGGGCGCTCACCATCGTCTTTGTCACGCTCGGGCGAGTGGTGCACGCGTACGTCCGGGCCAGGCTGCGGAGACAGGGATGGGGACGAGACCGGGTGCTCATCGTCGGCACAGGCGAGGTGGGCGGGATGATCTTCCAGAAGATCCAGTCCAATCCCGGCCTGGGATACGAAGTGGCTGGCTTCGTCGCTGCGGATGGGGAGAACGGGACCCCGTTAGCCGGCACGGTCCTGGGGCGTGGCAGCGACCTGGCTCCCCTCATCAACGAACACCAGATTGACGAGGTCATTATCGCCGTTCCCGAAGCGACGCACCAGGAGATCCTGACGTTGATCTCGGAGTGCGAGCGGGGAAAGGTGACCATCAAGGTCTTCCCGGACGTTTTTCAGATTATGGCCAGTCAGATCAGCATCGGTGACCTGGGCGGATTGCCACTGCTCACCGTGCGCGACGTGGCGCTCCGTGGGTGGAAGCGCGTAGCCAAGCGGCTCATGGACGTGGTCGGGGCAGCCTTTGGGCTGGTTGTGATATCGCCATTGATGATGCTGATGGCAATCCTCATCAAGCTGGATTCCCGAGGTCCCGTGTTCTATGCCCAGGAACGGATGGGCCTCGACGCCCGTCCATTCCTCATGCTCAAGTTCCGCTCCATGCGGCAGGACGCTGAGGCGCAAGGCCCTGGTTGGACGGTAGACGGCGACCCTCGCGTCACCCGGCTCGGACGCATCATCCGTCGCCTGAACGTAGACGAATTGCCCCAACTGATCAACGTGCTGCTTGGAGAAATGAGCCTGGTGGGGCCCAGGCCTGAGCGCTCCGTCTACGTGAACCAGTTCCGCCGCTCCATTCCTCGCTACATGGACCGTCATTGGGAAAAAGCGGGTATGACCGGCTGGGCGCAGGTCAACGGCCTGCGGGGCGACACCTCCATCGTCGAGAGAACCCGATATGACCTGTGGTACATTGAGAACTGGTCACTGCTCCTGGACATCAAGATCCTCATCCGCACGTTGGCCAACATGGTCACCTCGCCAAATGCGTATTGATCAGCGCACTGGAATCTAGCCACCGAGGCATCGCGACCGGCCGGCTTCCGTACAATTGGGGTTAAAAAAGCGTCGCCAGGGACCACGTTTTCCCTGGCGACGCCCTGAAAGCACAGTACACTGGTGGAGAGGGTCACATCCTCCGTCGATTCAGCACGAAGAGCACGGCGACCCCTGCAGCCAGCAGCAGCACCAAGATACCGCTCACCTTGGCGACGGTCGCGAAAATATTGCTCACGCCTGAGCCACCACCGCTTGGCTCGCTGTCTTGCTCGTCAGTTGGCGTGGGCTCAGTGGCCTCACCAGGGGCTACAGCACCTTCACCCCGGACGTCACTGAACTGAATGTCCATGCTGGTCCCCTCTGCCACGGCCACTGGCCATTCGGCCGGGCCACTGGATTCGTAGCCTGGAGGAGCGGTTTGGATCACCCTGTACGCCCCTGGAGCCAGCCCGGTGAAGCAATAGGGTTCACTGATCCCATCGGAAGTATATCGATCTACCACACCAGAACCATCGGCGAGTGTGAACTCGGCGTTGGGCAGAAGCTCCTCGTCTTCGTTTCGGAACGTATCGGCATTCCGATCGTGATAAGCCAGCACGCAGATCGAGGCGCCCCCGGCGCCAGCCGCCGGTGCCTGGCCTCCCTCCGCCGCGGACACCGCGGTCGGTGCAGGCGTTGGCGGCGCGGACTGGACAGTAGGCGCAGGCTGTTCACTAGGCAGCGAGATCACTAGTTCCTGGCCCGGCCAGATCAGGTCATTGGCACCGAGGGAGCTGGCGTTGAGCTCGCGGATTTGATCCGGCTCCACGCCGTACATCAGCGCGATGCCAAAGAGCGTGTCACCGGACTGAACGATATGGACGGACGCACCGTCGGGACGAGGAGTGGGAGGCGGCAGAGGGGTCGGAGATGGGCCTGGAGTAGCCGTAGGTGGGGGAGGTGGAGGCGTGTCCGTCGGCGGCGTCGGCGGCGACGTATAGACCAGGGAGGCGTCGTCCCAGTACACGTCATTGTGTTTGTAGGGCCATTTGGCGGTCGCTCGCAGGAAGACGGTGACGGTGCCACCATCCCCAACCTGTGCCTGCACCGGGCCGACCATATTGAACTGGTCGTAGGAGTAACCACTGGCCCAGATCACACCGGGGCTCCACGGATCGGTGCCCCCGTTGGGGTCAATGCCTACCTGGAAAAGCATCTGGAACGTATCACCACACGAGGTAGCGCCGTGTTCATCGTCGTCACAACTCCACGCCTGGGCGTAGGCCGAGGCCTGGACCGTGGCCTGCGGGCTCAAGCCCGTGACGACCTGGTACAGACCCGAGTCGATGGCGCGGAAGAAGCCGAACTGCATCACCGCATAATTGCCACTGTTGATACGGGAAGGGGGCCCGTCAAAAGGCTTGACGTTGGGGATGACCTTGCACTCCGGTCGGCCGAATTTCCGGCCATCCGACGGATTCGTGGACTGGCTCCAGAAAGTGACCCATCCCTGGGGGGTGTAGATCTCCTGATAGACACTGCCGTTGAACGTGTCTCGGGTCCAGTTGTCGTCACACCAACCTGCCTGCGAGCTTGGAGCACAGGTGATGCCCTCAAACCCTGGGTTCTTCAACAGTTGTTGCCCCTCCTGCATTGGCTGCGAGGAATCGGGCGCAGCCAGAGAGAAGAGTGGCGCCGTTCCCAACAGTATGGCAACCACAAGGATACCAACCAGCGTGCGTTCTCGAACCATCATACCCTCCCTTAACGTGAACAATGTGCCGATCAACGACGAACAGCGGGAACTACATTCCACATAGGTCAAGCACTGTCCCTGGATTCATTGTTCACTGATTCGCTGGCAGCGGCGACGAAGCAGATAGACAAGGGTTCGCGGCCACGAATGGCCGCGAAGTAGAGTGGCCACCGATCTGAGCCCTCTCTGCCGCCCAACAACACGGGTTGGCCTGGTCAGGCCCATCGCTCGCCGCACTTGCCAAAGTGCGCAAATTATAGCACAATGCAAATGCTTGTCAAACATCCACGGAATTCAAGTAATGGAGCGTCCATGCGTGTCCTGATGATCTCTAAAGCCTGTTTGGTGGGTGCATACCAGCCCAAGCTGGAGGAAATTGCCCGCTTCCCGGAAATCGAGCTGATGGTCGTCGTCCCCCCATCCTGGCACGACGGCAGCCGGGTGACGCGGCTGGAGCGGGTCCACACCGCCGGTTATGAACTCGTCGTCGAGCCCATCGCCTTCAACGGCGATTTCCACCTCCACTTCTACCATCGACTGGGACGGCGGATGCGCGCTTTCGCCCCAGACGTCGTGCACATAGACGAGGAACCTTACAATTTTGCCACGTTCCACGCACTTCGCCTGGCCAGGAAGTGTGGCGCCCGTGTGCTCTGGTTCTCCTGGCAGAATCTGAACCGCCGCTACCCGCTCCCGTTTCGGCGGATCGAGCGCTACAACATGCGCCACGCCGATCACGCCATTGCAGGCAGTGCGGGGGCAGCAGAGGTCTGGCGGCAGAAGGGCTACACCGGTCCACTGACCGTCATCCCCCAGTTCGGCGTGGCCCCCGACATCTTTGCACCGCGTCCTGGCAGCCGAGATACCGCCCGCGGCTTCCTCATTGGATACGTGGGCCGGCTGGTGCCGGAGAAGGGGGTGGACCTGCTGCTGAAAGCTTGCACGGGACTGGATGGGGTCTGGCGCCTCGCTGTCGTCGGAGCCGGACCAGAGCGGGAGCGCCTGCAGGCCCTCGCACGCAGGCTGGGGCTCGCCGATCGCGTCTCCTTTGAGGGAGTCATCCCATCAACCCGCATGCCAGCGTTCTATCGTGAGCTGGATGTACTGGTGCTTCCCTCCCGCTCCCAGTCCAATTGGGTCGAGCAGTTTGGGCGGGTCCTGATCGAGGCCATGGCCTGCGGGGTGCCCGTCGCTGGCTCCGACTGTGGCGAGATCCCCCACGTCATCGACGACGCCGGGCTGATCTTCCCAGAAGGAAATGCAGCGGCACTCGGGGAGTGTCTGGCGCGCTTGATGGGGGATCCCGAGTTATGGGAGACCCTGGCCCGGCGGGGACGAGAACGTGTGCTGGCCCATTTCACTCAGGCACAGGTGGCGGCGCAGACGGTGGCGGTGTATCGAGAGTTGGTAGATTGGTAATACGTTAGTACCAGGAACACATCTACGAAAGGCGAAAGGAGCCTACCCAGTGTTTACCACATTCGATGACGCGCGGTGCTACGTGGAAGAGAACGACGTGCAGATGATCGATCTGAAGTTTACCGACCTGTGGGGACGTTGGCATCACATCACGATCCCCGGAGATCGATTCACCCCAGCCCTGTTGGAGGACGGCATCGGATTCGATGGCTCAGCCGTTGGCCTGAAGTCGGTCAAGGCGGGCGACATGATCCTGGTGCCGGACCTCACCACCGGTTTTGTCGACCCGTTCTGGCAGACACCCACCCTCAGTTTCACCTGCACCACGTTGGAGGCGGACACGAAGGCGGCCTTCCCCAACGATCCGCGCAATATCGCCCGCCGGGCCGAGCAGTACCTGGCCGACAGCGGGATCGCCGACCACAGCCGCTGGGGGCCGGAGTTCGAGTTCTACGTGTTCGACAGTGTGGCGTACGAGAATGAGATGAACCACGCCGGCTACACGGTCGAATCGAATGAAGCAGCGTGGCGCAGTGGCGAGGGAGGACACGGCCACTACATACCGCTCCATGGGGGATACCACGCCATTCCCCCCAAGGACACGCTCTACAACCTGCGGGCCGAGATGAGCCTGCACCTTCAGGCAATGGGCGTACCCGTCAAGTATCATCACCACGAGGTCGGTGGGCCGGGGCAATGTGAGATCGAGACACCGCTGGTCGGCCTTCTAGAAGCTGGCGATATGACGATGATCGTCAAGTACGTCACCAAGATGGTCGCCCGCCAGCACAGTCAGACGGTCACCTTCATGCCAAAGCCCATATTCGGCGAGGCAGGATCCGGGATGCATTTCCACCAGCACCTGTTCAAGGACGGACAGAACGTCTTCTACGACCCGGCGGGATACGGCCTGCTGAGCCAGACGGCCCTGTACTACATCAGCGGGCTGCTGCTCCACGGGGCAGCACTGCAGGCATTCACGAATCCCAGCACCAACTCCTACCGCCGCCTTGTGCCCGGCTTTGAGGCCCCGGTCAACGCCTTCTTCTCCCTGGGAAACCGGAGCGCTGCCGTGCGCATCCCGCGCTACGCCACCGAGCCCGACCAGGTGCGCTTCGAGTTCCGCCCGCCCGACGCGACCTGCAACGTCTATCTGGCGCTGGCGGCACAGCTTCTGGCCGGACTGGACGGCATCCGCCGCCAGATCGACCCCACCGAGGCTGGCTTCGGCCCGATAGACGCGGATGTCTTTGCCTGGACGCAGGAACAGCGGGCGACCATCCAGCCATTGCCCGCCTCGCTCAAGGAATCCATGGACGCACTGAAGGGCGATCACGATTTCCTGTTGGTCGGGGATACCTTCAGCGAGGACCTGATCGAACGGTGGATCACGTTCAAGATGGACAAGGAATACTACCAGGTCCGCAATCGCCCTCATCCCTATGAGATGGAGCTCTACTTCGACGTGTGATTTTGACACCTTTCGGTTCCAGGACTATAATCAGCCGAATCTTTCGAATTGCCCCAGGAGGCCCACAATGACCATCAAGTTCGGTACGGACGGCTGGCGCGCTGTCATCTCCGATACCTTCACCTATGCCAACCTGCGGTTGGTGGCCCAGGCCATCGCGGACTACGTGCTGGAGGAGGCCGGCGCAGGTCAGCCCGAGGTTGTCGTCGGGTTTGATACCCGTTTTCTTTCCGACCGGTACGCGTCCGAGGTAGCCCGCGTCATGGCGGGCAACGGCATCGTATCCTACCTCACCCGCGCCGACGCACCGACGCCGGCAATCTCCTACGCTGTGGTGCACAAGAAGGCCATCGCGGGGGTGATGATCACCGCCAGTCACAATCCGCCACGCTATAACGGTCTCAAGTTGAAGGCCTCCTTCGGCGGGGCGGCATTGCCGCTACAGGCAGATTGTGTCGAGGCCTACCTGATACGCAACCAGGAGGCCGCACGTGGCCCGAACGTGATGGAATACCAGGCCGCGCTGGATCAGGGGCTCATCCGCCGCTTCGACCCGGCCTGGGCCTACTACGAACATCTCACGCAACTGGTGGACCTGGACGTGATTTCGGACGGTGAACTGCGGGTGGTGGCCGACGCTATGTATGGTTCCGGGCGCAAGTGCATCGCCGATATGTTGGCCCGCACCCGGTGCTGCGTTCACGAGATCCGGGGCGAGATGAACCCTGGCTTTGGTGGCATCCACCCGGAGCCTATGGCCCATTACCTGAACGCGTTGGCGGCAGCGATCCAATCCCACCACGCTGACCTGGGGCTGGCCACCGACGGCGACGGTGACCGTATCGGCGCGATGGACGCTCACGGGAACTTCGTCGACCCTCACCACATCTTTGCGTTGGCGCTCCGGCATCTGGTCGAGCACCGAGGCTGGAGCGGGACGGTTGTCAAGAGCATCTCCACCACCCGCATGGTGGACAGGCTGGCAGCGCGCTATGACCTGCCACTGGTCGAGACACCTGTGGGCTTCAACCACATCGCCGACCACATGCTGCAAGGAGACGTGATCATCGGCGGCGAGGAGTCGGGCGGGATGAGCATCAAGGGCCACATCCCCGAGGGGGACGGTGTGTTGATCGGCCTGCTGTTGCTGGAGATTGTCTCCGCTGCGGGTGCGCCTCTGCACGATCTGGTAGCTGACCTCCAGGCTGACGTCGGCCCAACCTGCTATGCCCGCCGCGATATGCCGCTTTGCCGTCCCATCGCCAAAGCGGAGATGGTCAGCCGGCTGACCGGCGATGTGCCGCAATCTCTGGGCGGCCAGGACGTGGCCGAGGTTGTGACCCTCGATGGAGTCAAGTATCTGCTGCCTGATGACTCCTGGCTTCTGATTCGCCCCTCTGGGACCGAGCCCGTGTTGCGCGTCTACGCCGAGGCACGCGACGAGCGGACAGTCGAGGATCTGCTGGCATACGGCCAGCAAGTGGCTGGCGGATAGAAACCCTACCGATAGAATCTCTGTCTTGACATTTCGTCCACGTCGGAGTATTCTTTGACTGACTGCGCGTTTGGAGGTTTTTTGTCGATGCGATGTCTTTTATCGACGCGATCTTTTTTCCTCGCTATCGAAGGTCCCATTGGAGTAGGGAAGACGACGTTGGCTCGTCTGTTGCATCCCCGCTTCGAGGCAGACTTGCTGCTGGAGGCCTTCGACGAGAATCCGTTCCTTGCCGACTTCTACGCGGATCGTGCCCGCTATGCGTTCCAGACTCAGATGGTCTTTCTGCTCAGCCGCTACCAGCAGCAACAGACCATACCGGCATCTCTGAGAAGCAGACCGCTCATTGCGGATTACTTCTTTGCCAAGGACAGCCTGTTCGCCCGGCTCAATCTGGAGGGCGACGAGTGGGCCGTGTATGAGCAGCTCTACCAAGTCCTGGCCGATCGAATTCCTGTGCCCAATCTGGTTGTCTACCTGCGCGCCGATACCGAGGTGCTGATGGCCCGCATTGCAATGCGCGACCGGGCCTACGAACGGGACATGGACCGCTCCTACATCGAGCGCCTTCGAGAGGCCTACGCACGATACTTCTCCATCTATACCCAGACGCCGGTGCTGACGATTGACACCGATAACCTGAACTACGTGCAGGACCCAAACGCTCTAGCCCTCGTCGAGAGTCAGATACGGACTGCACTCGGGATTGGAGCGTATCAACAACCCCTGCCCCAGATGGAGCCCGCTGGCTTATCGCAGGCTCCAGGGTCATTGACGGAGTCCGCCCACGCAGCATCAGAGTGGAACACGGTGGGAGAGTTTCTGGCAGCGAATGAGGCCGTGGGGCGAGTTGGAGCCGCCCTGGCCGGCGGAGCAGCGGGTCCAGATGGGCCACGTGCGAAACTGAGAGCAGCCCTGCAGGACGCGGTGGAACGACTGCAACGTCTGGGCGATGCAGTCGGCGTCGATTTGTAACAAGAACAACACCATCGGACCTACCCAGAGAGGCACTGCGTCGGTGAGCGCAGTGCCACGGACGAAAGGATCACATGAAACGATTTGTCGCAATTGCGGGTAACATTGGGGTGGGCAAGTCCACGCTGACTGGGCTTCTGAGAAAGCAACTGAACTGGGAACCTTTTTTTGAGGCCGTCAATGACAACCCGTACCTGGCTGACTTCTACGAGGATATGCAGCGCTGGAGCTTTCACTCACAGATCTATTTCCTGTCGCGTCGCTTGCGCCATCATTGGCAGTTGGTCCAGCGCACGAACTCCGTGGTACAAGATCGCACAGTCTACGAAGACGCTGAGATCTTTGCCCGCAACCTCTACCGGCAAGGGTTAATGGACGAGCGGGATTATCGAAGCTACTGGGAGCTGTACGAGGTTGTGACGACAGTGCTCCCTCCACCGGACCTGATCGTCTACCTGCGAGCCTCAGTCGCCACGCTTCAGAAACGTATACAGCGCCGAGGTCGCCCATACGAACAGAATATCGCGGCCAGCTATCTGAAGCAGCTCAACGAACTGTACGAAGAATGGATCGACGGATTCTCCCTGTGCCCGGTCCTGACTGTGCCCTCGGACGACCTGGACTTCGTGCTGAACCCCATACACCTGGATTTGATCACCGAAAAGATTCTCGAGAAACTACAGGGGCGGGAGGAAGTCGTGTTTGATAGCTGATGACGCGTGCCAAGTCCCAAACCTCAGAATACCGATCCCCAATCTCAAGTCTGGAGGTGGATGAACGCCAAGTTGCACAAATGCGGCAGCGCCTGCGCGAGCTGACCTTCCTGCACAAGACCAACCAGATGGTCAGCGCCACCCTTGACCTGGACAGTGTGCTGCAGTCTCTTATGGCCCAGGTGCGGGAATACTTCCAGGTTGGAGCCGCCTCGGTTGCCTTGCTGGATGCGGAAACAGGGGAATTGGTCTTTCGGGCTGCTGTGGGGGAGGGGGCGGCGGAAGTGGTTGGGTTGCGTCTGGCACCCAGCCTGGGGATCGCAGGTTGGGTCATTCAGACCGGCAAACCTGCAACCGTGCCCGTTGCCCGCTCCGATGAACGCTTCTACGCCGGCGTCGATGAGAAGACGGGGGTGTACACACAAGCGCTGCTTGCCGTCCCGGTCGAGATCGAGGGGCATACGATTGGCGTAATCGAGATACTGAACCCATCCACAGGCACGTTCGATCCAGACGCGCAGCGGTTGCTGCTCGCCGTGGCTGATCTAGCCGCCGCCGCCATCCGCAACGTCGAGCTCTACGAGCGCGTGAGGCAGGCCGAGCGTCGCTACGAGAACCTTTTCAGCGAGAGTGCGGATCCAATCATCGTGATCGACCTGGATGGCAAGATCCTGGATCTGAACCAGCGGGTGGTTGAGCTGCTTGGGCGTCCTCGCGAAGCGTTGAGGGGGATGGATTTCTGTGACGCCATTGGAGTCAGCCGGCAAGCGTGCCAGACAGCCGTACAGCAGGTACAAGCGGGCCAGCGACTCAGCACCGAGATGCAGATCCCATCCCAATATGAAGGGAAGCGAAGCGACTCATCCGGCCAGGACACCCGCACGTTGGAAACCCACATGGCCAAGATCGACTATGGCGAGCGCGAGGCGATCCAATGGATTGGACACGACATCTCAGAGCGGGTGGCCTTGGCCCAGATGCGCGAGGATCTGACACATATGATCGTGCACGACCTGCGCAACCCGCTGGGTAGCATGATGAGCAGCCTGCAGCTCATTCACACCGCCTTCGTCGAGCCGGACGAGACTGTGCCAGTGATGAAGCTGGTGAGCATCGCGATGCGCAGCGGGCACAAGATGTATCGGCTCATCAACTCGCTGCTGGACCTGGGCCGCCTGGAGGCGGGTGAAACGGAGTTAAAGAGAACACTTGTGAGTGCCAGAACGCTGGTCCACGAGGCGATGGAACAGATCCAGCCACTGGCTCTGAACCGGTCGCAGACGTTGGCGGCTCGGGTCGAGCCTGGCATCCCGAAGGTGCTGGCCGATGCCGAACTGATCGTACGCGTGTTGACCAACCTCCTGGACAACGCAGTGAAGTTTACCCCCAGGGAAGGTCGTATCGCGCTTAGCGCGAGCCAGGCCGGCAATGAGTTGGCCTTTTCCGTGTCGGACACCGGCTGCGGTATCCCGGCCGAATCGCAACAGCGTGTGTTTGATCGCTTTGCCCGCCTGGAGCACACCAAAGGCTACAAAGGGAGCGGCCTCGGCCTGTCCTTCTGCAAGATTGCCGTGGAGGCCCACGGGGGCCGTATCTGGGTGGAGAGTGAGCCGGGTCACGGCGCAACCTTTTCCTTCACCCTGCCGCTGGAGGCCAGATGACCGAACGGTTGTACTACACAGACTCGTATTGTGATCGATTCTCCGCCCGTGCAGTCGAACGAGTGACCTGGGATGGCCATCCGGCCGTCGTGCTTGACCGCACCGCCTTCTACCCCACCTCCGGCGGCCAGCCTGCCGATCAGGGGACACTCGGTGGGATCGCGGTGGTCGACGTCGCCGTGCGAGAGGAGGACGGCGACGTCATCCACGTCCTGGAGCAAGCCCTGCCGGAGACCGATACCGAGATCGAGGGAGTCGTGGACTGGCCCCGTCGCTTCGACCACATGCAGCAGCACACCGGCCAACACATCCTATCCGCCGCCTTCGAGCAAGTACTCAATGCCGACACCGTGGGATTCCATCTGGGGACAGAGATGAGCACAGTGGACCTCGACGTCGCTCGCCTGGACCCGGAAGCGCTGAAGCCGGTGGAGGAGCTGGCCAACCAGGTGATCTGGGAGAACCGCCCGATTACCACCCGCTTGGTCGGCACACCGTCCCCTTCAAAGGGCCATTCCGATGGCACACCATCCCCTTCAAAGGGCCATGCTGATGGCACGGAGGAACTGGCGACCCTGCCCCTGCGGCGCCCACCCGCCGTGGAGGGGCCCGTGCGCCTCGTGGAGGTCGCGGGCTTTGATCTGAATCCATGTGGTGGAACGCACGTGGCCCACGCAGGCGAGATTGGCCTGATCAAAATCGTGAACCTCAACTACCGCGGGAATGAGACACGCGTGGAATTCCTGTGCGGCGGACGCGCCCTGCGCGATTATCAGGCCAAGAACGGAATGGTCAACCGGCTGACGGCCATGCTGACCGTTGGCTATTGGGAGCTGGATCAAGCCGTGGAGCGCGTGCAGGCCGAGGCCAAGGAACTGCGACACGATCTGCGCAAGGCACGCACCCGTCTGCTGGAAGTGGAGGCGAACGAACTGGCACGCAGCGCCCCATACCTTCTAGAGGGCCATTCTGATGGCGCCCAGGCCGGTTCTTCAGCATATCGCGTGGTCTCGAAGGTCTGCGAGCAACGCCAGCCCGGCGAACTACGCGCCCTGGCCCAGGAGTTAGCTCGATTTCCGCACATGGTTGCCCTGCTGGCGAGCGTTGGCCAGCGGACGGATCTGTGCTTTGCGCGCGCCGAGGAAGCAGACCTGGATGTGGCAGCCCTGCTCAAGGAGGCCTGCGCGGAGTTGGGAGGCAAAGGCGGCGGGCGGCCTCACCTGGCCCAGGGCAGTGCTCCAGTGACCGACGCGGCCCAGGTCAATGCCATACTTGCCGGGATTCTGTCTCGCCTGGGTGTGCACATGCCATGATCGGTCGTTGACCGTCAGTGCCGGGCTACGCTTGACACGCGCCAGGCATACCCTGGGCATAGGACTGACAAACCTGATATGGTTCCGACCACCAGCAACTAAAAGCGAGTACCCATCTATGAAAGAAATTGCATCCAACATCTACGTTTCGACCGAATTCCCCGGCGTCAATGTCGGCTTCATCGTCGTGCCGGGAGGAGCCATCGCCGTGGATGCGCCGACCCTGCCGCCCGATGCCCGTGCGTGGCAGCGGCAGATTGTGGAGACGGCCGGCGGTCCTGTCCACCACGTGGTGCTCACCGATGCCCACCCCGACCGGCTACTGAGCGCCGGATTGTTCGGCGTGCCCATCGTCGCCGCACGGGGCAGCTACGATCGAGCGTCCGCCTACACCGAAGGGTTCTGGCGCGGCGTCACCGAGGGCTGGGCACGTCGCCATCCAGAGGCGACCGACGATTTGTCGGGAGCACCCATCGTCCTGCCCGAGATTATGTTCACCCGTGACCTGACCCTGCACAAGGGAGGGGACGTCACGGTCAGACACGTCGCCGGGGCCGCGCCGGGCAGCGCCTGGGTCTATCTACCCGACCAGGACGTGCTCTTTGCGGGTGATACGGTCGTCTCAGACACCCATCCCTTTATGCTTGCAGCCCCAGACTCAAAAGAGTGGCTGAACACGCTGAGGGCACTGCGCCGGGCGCGCTTCGCGAAGACGACCATCCTGCCAGGCCATGGCCCGCTATGCGACCAGGCCGCCACACGGCCACTCAGCGACTACATCGCACTGGCACGCCGGCGGGCGCGCTCCCTGCACGCTGAGAAGGCACGCACGGATACCGGGGCCGTGGTGGCCGAGATGATGCCTCTCTTCCCTGTCCCAGACGATGAACGCGATCTGGTCGCACGCCGCATCAAAGCCGGTCTCGATCGATTGGTGGAGGAGCTGGAGACAGACTGACGAGAGACACCGGCAATGGCCAAATATTTCATCCCCCCCACAGCCCGCACTCCGGCCGACCGCATCCGCAAGGCATTGGACGAGGCTGAAATCCGGCTCTCCAACCTGCGGGGCGCCGGTCCCCAGGTCCTGGAACTGATCCATCTGCTCGATCAGGCCGCCGACGCATTGGCGGAGCTTGAATCGTCGGGCGTCGACGTACGCGCCGAGCGCGTGCGTTTCGACACGCTACAGCGGCAGCTCAGGAGCCGGCAGGTCCGCTTGCTGGCGGAGGCCGGTGCAGGGTTCCAAAAAGAACGAGAAGCCGTCCAGCCAGATCGGACACGGTGGTGGTGGTTCCTGGATGAGGCAGTCGCCCAACAGCGGGCTCACCGGCTGCGCCGGACACTGATTGGCATCCTGGCGGCAGCGGTTCTCCTCGCGATCGCCTGGCTGGCCTACGATCGCTTTCTCGCTCCTTCGCCCGAGATGCGCGCGGCCTTCGAACGCAGCGCCATCGGGGAGTCGCTGGTCCAGCAAGGAGACCTGCGGGCAGCACTGGCTCAGTTCAAGGCGGCGGCTGCGCTCGACCCGGACAATCCCGAATACTGGATCTGGCAAGGGGTGATCCACGCCGAGTTAGACGAGTCGGATGAGGCTCAAACGGCCTTTGAAACGGCCCGCTCTCTGTACGAGACAGATCTGGAGTTTCTGCTGGGGCGGGCTATGGCCTATCTACGGGCAGGGGACGTGTCGGCGGCCAGCACGGATGCACAGCAGGCCATCCGCGAAAACCCTGACTCGGGCTACGCGTACTACATGCGGGCCAGCGTCGCTATGGAAGCAGGGGACTATGCCCAGGCTATTGCTGACCTGGACAAGGCAGCAGAACTGGCCCAGGCGGCGGGGGACACGCAACTGGAGGCCACTGCCCGTACGCAGCGGGCTATGGTGATACAGTTGCAGGTGGTTCAGCAAGCGACGCCCACACCCTGACGTACCCGCTCCACCCCTCGTCGTCGATCAGGAAATAAGGGAGGATATTCAGATGATCACAGATGAGGAAATGGACCGCCTGCGCGAGATCAAGACGATACACGAGGCCGATCTGATGCGCAAGGCCAACGTCGTCGGAGTAGGAATTGGGCTTCGGTGGCGCGAGGGAGAAATGACGGACCAACCAGCGATCATCGTCTCGGTGACACACAAGGTATCCCGCTCGCAGCTTAGCCCTGACGACGTGATCCCACACGAACTGGAAGGCATACCTGTGGACGTCCAGGCCGTCGGGGAGTTACGGGCGCTACAAGGAGGATTTGGATGGCCACGGAACTGACGGTAAGGCAAGTCAAAGGGGGCCACGCGGCCGACCTGATGGGCAAACGCAACGTCGTGGGGGTCGGCCTCGGCCACAAGATCAGCCGAGGCGTCCAGACCGATGAACTGTGTCTCGTCGTCTCTGTCACGCACAAGGTGGATCCGTCCGCCCTGGGTGCAGAGGACCTGGTGCCACAGGCACTGGACGGCATCAAAACGGACGTGGTCGAATTAGGCGTGCTACGAGCCTTCCAATTGGGAACACGGGATCGCTGGCGGCCCGTCGTCCCACCCGGTGTCTCTGTGGGACACTATCACATCACCGCCGGCACCTTTGGTTGCCTGGTCCGCCGGGGGCAGGAAACGTTTATCCTGTCCAACAACCACGTCCTGGCCAATGCCAACCACGGCCGGCAGGGAGACGCCGTCATCCAGCCCGGTCCCTCCGACGGCGGTACGTCCGATGATCGGATCGCCACGCTGGCCGACTACGTGCCTCTCGATTTCGGCACCGAATCGGCGGATTGTCCCGTTGCTGAGTGGTCCGCGAAGCTGCTGAACTACGTCGCTGGGGCCCTGGGCTCCAGGCACCAACTCCAGGCCGTGAAACAAACCGAGGGGATCAATCGAGTGGACGCCGCACTGGCTCGCCCCCTCTCGGCGGATCTGGTGAAAAACGAGATCCTGCGCATCGGCACGCCGTCCGGCGTGGGCACAGCCCAGTTGGGGATGCCGGTGCAGAAAACAGGGCGCACCACCGGATACACGCAGGGCATAATCACCCAGGTCGACGCGACGCTGCGCATCGACTATGAAGGGCGTACGGCGCTGTTCACCGGCCAACTGGTCGCCGGCCCGATGAGCCAACCCGGCGATTCCGGCTCGGCGGTGCTCGATATGGACAGAAAAGTCGTAGGCCTCCTCTTCGCCGGATCGGACGCCGCGACGGTGATCAACCCCATCGACGAGGTACTCTCGGCCCTGGATGTGGAACTGGCGCTCTAGCGCAGCGCGGACAGTGCACGGCGCCCGATGAACGATCGAGCCTCCCGAAGGTGAGACGCCTTCGAGAGGCTCGTCGCGGACAAGATCCCAGGGATTTCGGTCCCTATGGCTGTCTCACCGGCGTCTCCACGTCCAACTTGTTATTGGTCTCGTCCAACTCCTCGACGTCGTCGTTCACGTCCGCGACGGCGCGGGTTGTGATCTTGCTGTACCAACTGGGATAGGCGTGGGTGCAGTCAAGGGTGACAGTCCCATCTTCCGCCAACCCGCCGGACAAGGTCCACTCACAAGCCGGTGCCGGCGCGCTGACGCTGGCCCACCACTGAACGACGAAAGCGCCGGTGGGCTGCGAGCCCCGGTTGCGGACCTTCACCTCCACCGTCATGTCCTCCCCCTGGGTCGGCGGGTCAGGGTCGAACTTGATGGCCTTGACAATCAAATCTGGCAGACCCGGCTGGACCGCGATCTCCAACTCGCGGGTGTTGTTCTCCTCGTCCCCCTCCTCGACATCCTCGTCGGAATCCACCCAGGCTTCCGTGGTGTAGTTGGCCCAGCCCTCGAAGAGGTACTCCATCTGAGCGATAACCTCCTCGTCCGGCTCCAGCGTGAAGGCCCCTGGCGCTTCGGTGTACTCGCAGTCATCGTCCACGCACACCCGCCAGGCCCAGTGGAAGTTCTCGGCCGTGCTGCCGCCCCGGTTGCGCAACGTGGCAACGATGTGCAAGGGGACACCCTGCCGAGGTTCGCTGGTATCGATCTTCAGATTGGTGATCACCAGATCGGGCCTGTCGGCCTCCTCCGTCGGCGTGGGCGTCGCCGTGGCCGGCGCCGGCACGACGATCTGGACGTAGATCTTGCTACCGAAGCGCACCCCGTCGGGGCTCTGCAACTGCCAGGTGGACCGGTAAGTGTCGGGCGTCGCCGGCGCGACCAGATCCACGCTCACGTCCGCGTTGGATCCAGGGGTCGCCGCCGCCACGTCGACCTCCGTCGGCCCACCCATCGGATCCCCGGACACAAACACCAGCTTCGTCCCGGTTTCCCACTCACACGTTCCCGAGTTGCGCAAGCGCCACACCTTGGTGAACGTTTTTCCAGGCGCAAACTGGGTGTCATCGGGGACCGTGACGTCGGCGACGTACGCCGCGTTGAGCGTGCAGCCATCCGGGCCGGAGACGTCGGGGACGGGAGTGGCCGTGGCAGCCGGGGGAGCCGGGGAGGACGTGGGACTGGCTTCCGCTGCGGGGACCGCTGTGGGGCTCGACACCACCGCCGTGGGTGGCACGGTCGTGGGAGTAGCTGCCCCCGGCGCGTTGCAGGCCAACGCGGCCAGCACCAGGAATACGCCAGCCAGAAGATACGGACGACGGGTCTCTCGCGATCTCATCGCTTGCCTCCTATATAGGTACAGCATCGTTATTCTTGGAGCGCTTCATCACCTGGGCTTCCCGCCCCGGTAGAAGAACCCACTCCGCTCTTCGCTGCGGTCGGTCGCCGGTGAGGGCTCGGCGGAAAGCGCCGAGATCTCGGCTCGCCATTCGGGCGTCATATCCACGTCGAGCGCGGCCAGCGACGCCTCCAGTTGCGCCACGTTCCGGGCGCCGATGATCGGCGCGGTGATCGCCGGGTGCGCCGCGACCCAGGCTACTGCCAGCGTCGCGGGATGTACGCCGCGCTCCTGCGCGTGTGCGCTGAACCGTTCCGCCGTCTCATAGTACGCCGGGTCGCCGTACCGCTTCATGTACATCTCATTCTCCACCAACCGCCCCTGTTCCGGCCTGCGCGTCGCGCCGTACTTGCCGGTCAACATGCTGGCTCCCAAAGGGCTGTACGAGATGACGCCCAGCCCCTCCGCCTGCGCCAGCGGCAGGATCTCGACCTCCGCCTGGCGCTTGACCAGGTTGTACATGGGCTGGATGCACGCGAAGCGCGCCAGGCCCTCCTGCGCCGAGACGCCCAACGCCGTGGCGATCTGCCAGGCGGCCCAGTTGCTGGCAGCCGGGTAGAGGATCTTGCCCTGATGAACCAGGTCGTCCAGCGCGCGCAGCGTCTCCTCCATCGGCGTGCGAGGATCGAATTTGTGCAGGAAATAGAGATCCAGGCGATCGGTGCCCAGCCGTCTCAGGCTGGCTTCCACCGCCAGCATGATGTGACGACGGGATAGCCCCTGCGCGTTCACGTCTTCCGCAGTGGGGAAGCCCACCTTGGACGTGAGCACGACCTCGTCGCGGCAGTCGGCGATCAAGCGCCCCAGGATTTCTTCGGAGCGCCCGCCCGCGTAGACGTTCGCCGTGTCGAAAAAGTTGATGCCGGCTTCGCGGCACCGCTGAAACATGGCTGCCGAGGTCTCCTCGTCGGCCACGTCGCCAAACGACATCGTCCCGAAGCAGAGGCGGGAAACCTGTACGCCTGTCTGCCCCAACGTTCGATACTCCATGAACAAACACTCCTCTCTACAAATAGGCCTAGAACCGAACCACTCCCTCGATGACGGGGACTACCTGGCCCCCGACCCGCACGGCCGTGACCTCCTCGCCCGTGCGATCCACCTCCACGTACACCGTGCTGGGCCGGTTCATCTCCGCACCCTGTTCGCTGAGCAAGTGGACCGTCGGCCCGGCCACCTCTACGGCCCGATGGTGGACCAGGTAGGCGCCCAGTGCGCCGTTGGCGCTGCCGGTGGCCGGATCCTCCGGCACCCCGTGGAGGGGAGCGAACACGCGCACGTGGACCGTCGCCTCCGGCCGCTCCGTCTCGAACGTGAAGACCAGGACGATGTCGCTGCCCACGGCACGGCAGGCTCGGTTGAGCGCGGACGTGTTCAGCCCACCGGCGTCCAGGCCCTGCACGTCGGCCAGCGAACGGACCGGCACCATCAACTGGGGCAGTCCGGTCGACACGACCTGGGCCGGCAGCCCCGTCTCCGTGATCGCCTCAGGCGCCAGGCCCAGGCCCGCCGCCAGATCGGTCACGTCTTCCACGATAGCGTGGAACGTGGGACGGTCCTGGGTCATGACCACGCGCTCCACCTGCCCGCCGGTCACGTGGAGATCGGCCGGGAGCACACCGACGCCCAGCTCGAACCGCACCCGCGTGACCGGCTCGCGCAGGTCGACCCGCTTGAGATGCGCCAGCGCCCAATGAGTGCCGACCACGGGATGGCCGGCGAAGGGCAGCTCGTCAGCCGGGGTGAAGATACGCACTTTGAAGTCCGCCTCCGCAGCCTGCGGCGGTAGCACGAAGGTGGTCTCCGAGAGATTCATCTCCCGCGCCAGCCGCTGCATCTCCGCCGTGGTTAGCCCCTCCGTCTCCGGGAAAACCGCCAGCGGGTTGCCGCCAAAGGGCGTGTCGGTGAATACGTCCACCTGCATGAAGCGATATTCTCTCATAAACGATATCCCTCCTCTACGGATGACTTTGCCACAGCACGTCCCCGCGCAACGCGCGCTTGAGAAGCTGAGCCATCGCCCAACACTCCCAGGCAAAGGGCGGGAAGCCCAGCAGCCCCAGCACCGGCATGCGGAAGTAGTAGACCCCGAAATCGAGCGGCCAGGGCACTGCGTAGCGCCAGCCCGACGTGGCCCAGAAATTCCAGAACTCCCACAGGAAACCGGCGATCATCCCCGCCGCCAGCAGCCGCAGCGCCAGGCGCGGATCGCCCCGCCCCCACTGGCCCAGGGGTGACGGCACGCCCAATTGCAGGTTGATCGGCTCCAGCAAGAGGATGAACCCAACCCAGACCAAACCGAACGTATACCGCGCGACGTGGAGGGGCAACAACGGTGGAACCGTCACACAGCCCAACCCCACGACGAACAGGCCGGCCAGCAGCGCCGGTGAAAAGGCGCGTGGCCGGGTCCTCCGGTTGCGCAAGAACCCCAGCCCCTCCAGCACGTCGGCGGTCTCAAACATCCCCGGCATGATCGTGGCGAACGACCACAGATAGCCCCAATTCCGCTCGACCGGGTGCTCCGGCACGCCCACGTAGTACCAGTTCTGCAGACGGACGTTGTACGCTTCAAACAGCAGCCAGCAGCCCACGGAGATCCAGGCCAGCATCAGCGCCTCCCGCGGGCGATCGTGGATCAGTGACTGGCCGCGCAATCGCAGCGCCAGCGCGTCGGCGAAGAGGACGTAGCCCGTCCAGACGATCGGGGTGAACCATCGGGCGACGAAGGGCTGCCGGGCGAATAGGCCGATCTCGGCCACGACGACGACAGCCATCCCTAGCCAGCCATACCATTTGAGACGCACCGGACACCTCCTGCAACCGCTAGAGGGCTCTCAATACCCATTGTAACCGAAAAAGGCGGGGATGGCAACGTACCATCCTGACATTCGGTCATAAATACCTCCAAAAGCGGGATGGTATAATGGAATAGAGGCAAGCTATTCTCAGGAGGTGTTTCGTTGTTACACAGGGAATCACGGGACAAGCCCCATTTGCAGAGTACCTGGGGCACTTTGACAGTTTGATTGGCGATAAACGGACCCACAAGACTTTCGGCGAGATCGTGCGGGGGATCATTAATGCCGGAAGCCTGGTCTGTCAGCGGATTGCAGCCCATTCCCCCGTGTTATCAGCAGCCAAAGATGGTGCCCAACGGGTGATCCGCCTGGCAAAAGGGGAAAGCACCAAGCGCTCAGACCTTGATGCAGCGCATTTGGTGGACGCCCTCTGTCAGCGCGGGGTGGAACATCTGGCCGAGTCGGAGGCAGATGAGCTGTGGTTGATTGCAGACCCTTCCGATTTGCGCAAGCCCTACGCTACTGAAATGCCGGATCTTATGCAGGTGAAAGACTTGGATGGCCGATTGGTGCCCGGCTATCGGACTTTGAATGTGGTGGGCGTGACGCCCGGCCGGCGGGGCATCCTGTATCACCGGCTGTTCTCCAGTGTGGCGGAGGACTTCATCAGCGAACCCATGGAGGTGCAACGAGGGCTAAAGAAGGTCAGTCAGGCCGTACGCCCTCTGAAAGAGCGCATGGCAGTGAGTTGGATCGTGGATCGAGGCTTCGATGATGTGGCTGTCTGGCGCACCGTGTGGGAGCAAGAAGAGCACCTGGTGTGCCGCATTTCCCATACAGAGCGCCTGGTGGAGTATCAGACTGCCGAAGGGAAATGGAAAGCGGGAGATGTGGCTGCGGCACAGCAGCATCTGCGCCCCATAGCCAGTGCCCGAACGGAGATGATGGTACGGCGCGGTCGGCAGAAGAAGAAAAAGCGCCAAAGGGTGACAGCCGAAATCCGGTCGTGCCGCTTGCGCTTGACCTACGATACCGCCGTGCGGCGCGAGGGCGAGGGAGAGCTCGTTCAGAAGGATCTCTGGCTTGTGGAAATCAAAGTCTTGCGCTCCACTATGAAACCGTGGTTGCTGATCACCGATTGGCCGGTGGAGGACGCGGAGAGTGCGGTACGGATCTTCCGCATGTACCGCCAACGCTGGGCAGTGGAAGACAGCTTCAAGTTCACCAAAGGCATCCTGGGTTGGGAAGAGGTGCAGTTGTTAGACCTGCAAGGCATTCGCACACTGCTCGCTTTGGCCTGGGTGGCTGCCGGCTTCCTCTACGAACTGGGGGTGACGCTGGACTGGGAAGAGGTGAAGCTACTTGCGCGCTTGGGCGGATGGGTAGAGCGCAAGGATAATCCCCCAGGCAAGATCGTGCTGACACGTGGTCTGCGTCGCCTGATGAACATGCTGCACACCCAGGCATTCCTCGATCGCTACCGCGATGAACACGGGGCTTTGCCCCCTCGCATTGCAGCGTGGATAGGCGAGCCACCACCGTAGGAGTTATGACCGAATGTCAGACCATCGTGTTGCGTGGTACGTGAATCTTGACAAAGAGGCGGCCTGTACTATAGTACCATACGGGCTATTGCCGGGGATCTGTGCCGGACGGCGGCAAAGAAGGCAGGGGATGAGCTATCGGACAATCCAGGCGGACTTCGATCGCATCGCGCCGCTCTCCAACGAGGGGTGGAATCACAACAGCCACTACCACCGTTTCCTGCTCAGACAACTTCCACCGCGTTGTGCGGCCGCATTGGACGTCGGCTGCGGAACCGGCGCGTTCTCCCGGCTCCTGGCACAGCGATCGGATCACGTCGTCGCACTCGACCTCTCCCCACAGATGATCCACATCGCCCGAGAGCGCTCGAGGGACTGCCCGAACGTTGACTTTCAGATCGCCGACGTCACGCACTGGAGTTTTCCGAGCGAACAATTCGACTGCGTCGCCTCCATCGCCACGCTACACCATCTGCCCGCCTGCGAGATGCTGACCAAGATGAAGAAAGCCCTGAAACCCGGCGGCACGCTGATCATCCTGGATCTGTTCCAGGATGACGGCCTGCGCGACGCCCTGGCGAGCGTGCTGGCCGTGCCGGTGCACACCGTTCTGAAGCTGATCAAGACCCGCCGTCTTCGGGAACCCCGCCAGGTGCGGGACGCGTGGGCCGAGCACGGGCGACACGATGCATATCTCACCCTGTCGCAGGTACGGCGTGTCTGCGCCCAGGTGCTGCCCGGCGCCCAGGTGCGAAAACACCTGCTCTGGCGCTATTCGATCGTGTGGAGGAAGCCCGCGCCCGGCCGCTAGCGGCCAAACAGGAGGAAACACGTGGCAGGACCAGCATATACCATCTCCTATCCGCGCAAGACCGTTGCACGGACCATCACCCGCGCCGTGGGGCGGCTGCTGCTCCCGGTGGCGTTCAGGATACGCATCGCCGGACGGGAGAACTTCCCGAAGAGCGGCCCCCTGCTCGTCGTGGGCAACCACGTCGCGGCGATGGAGGCCGTCTTGATGGCGGTCTACACGCCGTGGCAAGTGGAGATGCTCGCCGCGGCGGACGTCCCGCACGAACGGATCACGCAGATGTGCATCGACATCTTCGGCGCCATACCCATCCACCGCGGCCGCGTCGATCGACCCGCCATGACCCAGGCGCTGGACGTGTTGAAACAAGGCGGGGTCGTGGCCGTCTTCCCGGAGGGCGGGATCTGGGATGCCGGCGCCATGCGCGCCCAGACCGGCGTCGCCTGGCTCAGCTATCGCGCCGACACGCCCGTCCTACCCATCGGTTTCGGCGGCACCATGGGCGCCCTGGGAGAAGCCCTGCGATTGAAACGGCCGGAGTTAACGATGAACGTCGGCGAGCGGATTCCGGCGGCCCGTTTGCCCGGCGGAAAAGCGCGCAAGGCCTACTTCGAGGAATACGCAGCCCAGGTCATGGAGGCGGTGAACGCGCTCATCCCCGAGGAAGCCCGGCCGCGTCAAGCCACGATCACGGACGAACGGTTTGAATTGCAGGTCGCCGTGCGCGGAGTTGATGGAGAACCGGTGAGCTACCCGGCGGAGCTGGCCATCCAGCATCCGACGGCGCTTGCCAAGCTGCTCCACCGGCCCGGCATCCTGAAGATATTCACGATCAACCTGCGCCTGCCCACCCAGGTGCTGCAGAACCTGGACAGCCAACACGACGCGAACGCGATCGCAGAGGCAGCCCGGTCAGTGCTGGAGTACCTGGAACAGGAGAACCCCTACCTGCTGACGTACCGCTTCGGCCCCTCGGAGGGTGCGGCCATGGAAGCGGGCCTGCACGAACTGCTGGCCCTGTCCCGATGGGCCGCCCGATCCGGTCTCCCGCTCCTGCTCACGCCCGTCCGCCGCTACTACTCGCCCGATCGCGAGGAAGAAGTCGTCCAGATCCAGCAAGGAACGTTCGAGCACTGGATGTGAATAAAGCAGCGACTTCTATTCCGCGATCGGCAGGTAGAGGTCAAATGCCACGTCGCCGTACGCAGTCTCTGACGGGGTCGATCCCCCCTCCGGGGTGATGAATGTCTCCGGGTTGAGACACTCCTCCAGGTACTGGTGAAGACCCAGCCTGTGTCCGCGCTCCTCGGCCCAGGCGACCAATCGCTGCCACGCCGCACCGATGTCACTCAGCGTGCAGTTGGCCACCACATACAGCCCACCCGGGAACTCCTTGATCTCGACCTCGCCCTCCGCCCCCACGCCAGGGCCGACGGTGATCCATTGATCGTAGCCGTAGTTCGGGCTGCCGGGCGATGGTTCCGGGTTGTTGTAGCCGAAGAAACGCACCGCTGCGAGATCATCGAGCAGACCCTTCGACTCGGCCCACGAGATGAGCGTACCCCAGGCCTCATCCTCCGGGTGTTCCCCGAACCCCGACGCACAGGCCACACGCATCGGTTCCAGGCGCACGATCCGTACTTCCAATTCAGCCATCGCACATCCTCCTGATAGATACTCCCCAATATCTTACCATATCATACTTGACATGTAGTGTCAGGATTTATGGACGTTTACAGGTATTGTGGTACAATACAGACAATACGGCTTCGTGAGGAGATGGTTCGATGCGCGCAGACCGGCTGTTGTCACTGCTGATGCTCTTGCAGACGCGAGGGCGGATGACGGCGCAGAAACTCGCGGATGAGCTGGAGGTCTCGGTGAGAACCATATACCGGGACATCGACGCGCTCAGCGCCGCCGGCATACCCATATACGCCGAGCGCGGGCCGGGCGGCGGCTGTGAGCTGATCGACAGCTACCGCACCAGCCTCACCGGGCTGAGCGGAGACGAGGTACGAGCCCTGTTTATGCTGAGCGTCCCCGCGCCCCTGGACGAACTGGGCGTGAGCCAGGAGCTCAAGGCCGCCCTGCTCAAGCTCGCCGCCGCGCTGCCCGCCGCCCGTCGCCAGGACGAAGAACGCGTCCGCCAGCGCATTCACCTGGACTGGGCCGGATGGGGCCCGTCAGAGGAACCGGTGCCACACCTGCAGACCGTGCACCAGGCCGTGTGGGAGGACCGCAGACTGCGCCTCACCTATCGCCTGCGATTGGGGACGCAGGTTGAGGTCGAACGAGTGGTAGATCCCTACGGGCTGGTGGCTAAGGCCGGCGTCTGGCACCTGGTACACGCCAGCGACGGCCACCTCCGCGTCCATCGCGTCTCCCGATTGTTGGACGCACACATCACCGACGAACGCTTCCAACGCCCCGCGGACTTCGACCTGGCTGCGTATTGGGAGGCCTGGTGCGCCGAGCAAGAGGAGAACCGCCCGTACTATCCTGTGGCCGCCCGGGTGGCGCCGGCCCTCGTCCCTGTTCTGCCGCTGTACTTCGGGGATCGCATCCGCGACGCGATCGCACAGGCAGGACCGCCCGATGCCGAGGGGTGGATCACCCTGACCCTCCCCTTCGAGCGGCTGGAGGACGCGCGAGAACGCGTCCTGGGCTTCGGACGGGCGGTCGAGGTACTGGAGCCGCTTGAGCTGCGCCGGAGCGTCATCGATTTCGCCAATCAGATAGCGGATTTTTACGGACGCTGACCAGATCAGACAGATACTAATCACTCCTCGCGTTCCCGCTTCTTCTTCAGCAACCGCCCGGCCAGGGTCTCTCCCTCATCATCGCCCCCTCCCACCCCGGTCCTCTTCCGTTCCACCGCGGCGGGAGTACCTCCAGGTGATACAGCCGGCGCTTCGACCGGACCGGCGTCAACCCCGGCCAATGGCGCATCTTCTGCCGAACCTTGCCCCATAGGCCTGCGCTCCGTGGCCCGGGACTTGGCCTGGAAAAGGCGGCCCACCGGCGATGCCGCCCGCTCTTCCTGGGCCAGGAGAGGAACGGTCCGCCGCAGTTGCTCCTGCACCCACCCCCACGCCCGCTCCAGATCCCGCCGGCCCAGTGCCAGCCGCCGCACCCCCACGTCGAACGGCAGCAGCAGCGCCGCCAATCCGAGCAAGTAGGGCCACAGGTCCTGCCGGACCCCCGTTCCCCTCACATCGTGGGCCAGCGCCTCGGCCGGATCCTCCAGCACCGCCCCACCCCCCAGCTCGGCCAGGCCCGCCAGGTAGGCCGGATCCCCCTCCAGCGCGCCATGCCTTCTAGAGGGCCATTCTGATGGCGCGCCATACCTTCTAGAGGGCCATTCTGATGGCGCGGCGTACTCGGGCGAGTAGCCCATCGCCCAGCCCGTGGTCAGGGCCAACGCATCCGCTTCCTCCCCACCGGGGGAGGAAGCGCTCAGGCGCATCAGGTAGGCCCCCTCGCGCTGGGGCACGAACGTCCCTTCGTAGCGGCCCGGCCCGGTCTGCGCCAGCTCCACCCGTACCGGCTCGCCCTCCGGCCCCACGACGCGGACGCTCGCGTCCAGCCCGTTGAAGAAGCCGCCGCTTTCGTCCACCGCGTCGACCGTGACGTGCGCCTCCTCCCCCTCCAGCGCCACCGCCACGTCCACCGGTGCGCCGGCCTGCTCGACGATCGTCCAGCGCACCGCCTGCACCCAGAAGCGGGGAAAACCCTCCCACGCCACCCACTGCTGCGCCCAGCGGCCTGTCGCGTCGGATGTCCAGGCCACGGCCCGTCCCAGCCCGTACTGCCAGGCCGCCAGCAGCGGGTCACCCTGGTGGGTCGCGAGGATCACGCGCCCGGCCGGTTTGGGCGTCGTGGCGACGTAGCCGCCCAGTTGCGGCACCGCCTCGATGCCGGTCAGAATCGGGCTGGCGGCGGTCTGTCGCGGGTAGAACGGCTCCTCGACCACGTAGGAGCGCATCGCCAGTTGCGTCTCCTGGGCAAAGATGACGGGCAGGTTGGCCGCCCGGTCGGTGAAGTGGTACCGCCCCCCGCCCAGCTCCGCGATCTCCTCCAGGAAACCCAGATCGTTTCCGGCCCCGATGGCCACGGTGCTCAGCGTGACGTTCCGCCCGGCGATCTCCTCCTCGACCAGCTCCGGCACCCCCTGCTGATGCTCGGCGTCGGAGCCGTCGGCCAGGAGCACGATGTGGCGCACGGTGCTCTCGGAATCGGCCAGGATGTGCAGCGCCTCCTGCAATCCCTCGCGCACGTAGATCCCGCCGCCGCCGGCCTGGAGCCGGATCACCTGGTCGATCACCTCCTCCCGCCGGCTGCCGGGCAGCGGGCCGATCACGTCGGCCGGACGGTCGTCGAAGGCGATGACCGTGATCTCGTCGAAATCGGTGATCAACTCGGCCACGCGGGCGGCCGCCTCCCCGGCCAGGCGGATCTTCTCTACCCCATCCTCTCTCGCCGACATACTGCCGGACTTGTCGATGACGACGACGATCGACATCGGCGGGAAACGCTCCGGGTCCCGGATGATCATCTCGACCGGGAGCGTCTCCTCCAGTGGCGTCTCGTACCATCCCCCCACCCCGTAGGCCTGCGGCCCGCCGACGGCGACCAGCCCGCCGCCCAGGTCGCGCACGTAAGATTGGAGCGCGGCCAGTGCGCGCGGGGAGAGCGCCTGCGCCGGGGTATCGACCAGCACCACAGCGGCGTACTCGGCCAGCGCGGCCGGGTCCGAGGGCAGCGCGGCAGCACTGCCCTCGGCGACATCGAGACCGGCCGCCCGCAGTGCGGCGACCAGATGCTCGCTTTCGAGCGCTTCCCCATCCCCGTCCTCCTCCGGCGGAGGGGACAGGTGGGCCGGCGAGGGCACGACGACGAGGACGCGCGGCGGCCCCTCGACCAGGGAGAACGCGGACAGCGCGTTGTTCTGCGGATAACCATCGGCCGCTGGACTGAGATAGGCGCGGAAGGGAGCGAAGCCGGGCTCGCCGGCCACCAGCGGGATGGCGAAGGTGCTGGCACCGGGGCTCAGGCGCACCCGCTCCTGCGCCACGACCTTCTCTCCCGCCAGGACCGTCAGCACGGCCCCCATATCCACGGTCGCGCGCGCGGTGACGACAAGCGTGAACTCCTCCCCCGGGTGCAACCGTTCCGGCGCGGACAGTCTCGTCAGCCAGGCCTCCACGGGCTGCCCTTCGGTCACCCCGGCGAGCAGGGGGGAGGCCAGCGGGACCACGTCCACCTGGATGCCCTGAGCGCGGGCCAACCGCACCGCCTGCCCGGCCTCCCCCTGCGTCGGGCGGCCGTCGGAGAGCACCACCATCCGCCGGGCCGCACCCGCGGGGAACAGCGCCGTCCCCAACCGGACCGCCTCCGCCAGATCGGTCTGATTCGTGCGCGGGACCGAGGCCACTTGGCCCAGCGCCCCACCCCCCATCAGCGGGCGCTCGACCAGCGCGTCGGCCCCGAAGAGCACCACCGCCGCCCGGTCGTCCGGCCCCATCGCCCCCAGCGCCCGCTCGACGAAGCCCAGCGCCCGCTCGCGCTCCGCTTCCGGCACGCTGTCGGAGACGTCGACCAGGAAGACGACGGCCAGTTCGTCGGCGCCGTGCACCGACTGCGCCCCGGCCAGGCCGAAGACGATCAGGGCCACAATCAGGCAGCGCAGCACCACCCCCGCCCATGCCCGTCCCCGGCCGTATCGGCCCGCGGGCCGGCCCAGGTAGACGAAGTAGGGCATGAGCGTGATCAGCAACAGGAAGAATGGACGTGTGAAAGCCATAACGATACAATCGACAAGGGAACACGGGGACAAGGGGACACGGAGACTGGGAGACACGGAGCCAGGGAGAAGCAGCCCTTGTCCAGATAGTTCCACTGGTATCCAGTCTGATCCGTCAAAGAATAACGCTCCTCCCGAGGAAAGCCCTTCGTCACCTCAAACATCTTCATCGCCGCCTCAAACGCCAGTTGATACACCTCAAGATCACGATGAGACCGAATCCTTGGCATCAGTGTCTACCTCCGTGTCCTCAGCCCCCTTGTCTCCTTGTCCCCCTGTCTCCCCCTCTCCTTGTCCCCTTGTCCCTCCTCCCCTTGTCTACCTATCCATTGCGGCTTGCTGTCCGGTAGCAAAGTACTATAATCTACTATCCATGCCCCAACTCTGCCCAAATGGCTTGCTGCATATGCAGGTACCAAGGAAATGAAGCGATGAATGGACAAGATTTCGATTGCCACTTTTGTGGTGGCAAAGTGACTACACAGCAGGTCGATGTCATGCGACGTTGGAAGGGGCGGTATCTCCTAATCGAGAACGTACCTGCACACGTCTGCACTCAATGTGGTGAACGGTACTACAACGCGAACGTTGCCGAGGCAATGGACTCCATCACGCGCGCATCTGAGACCGAAATCAAATTCCAGCGTGAGATCTGCGTTCCGGTCATCGAAATGACCAGCGCATACTCCCCTCCACAGCAGACGAGCGCTGCCGTGCACAACGAGCCATGTCAATCCGAATGACAACAAATGGACCAGGTGAGAAGCCCGCGGTTCTTGCCTGTCCACCCAGTCCCCCCCTCCCCTTGTCCCCTTGTCTCATTGTCTCCCCGTCCCAATGACCCACTTCTCCGGCTGCCGGATCATCACCACCAGCTTCCCCAAGATACGATCGTACACCTCGTAGAGCCCACGAGCCAGTCCCACCTCCAGGTAACCGCATTTCACGCCGAACTCCAGCCAGGTCTGCGTCTCCGCCGCCTCGGCCTCCGCATCATTCAGTCTGTACAAGAAGGCACCCTCGTAACGCCGCCTCCTCCACGCCTCGGCGACGTTCGCGCACACCGACCGCAAAGACCGGCGAATCTGATCCGTCAGCGAATAACGCTCCTCCCGAGGAAAGCCCTTCGTCACCTCAAACACCTTCATCGCCGCCTCAAACGCCAGTTGATACACCTCAAGATCACGATGAGACCGAATCCTTGGCATCAGTGTCTACCTCCGTGTCCTCAGCCCCCTGTCCCCTTGTCCCCCCATCCCCCTGTCCCCTTGTCTCCCCGTCCCCTTGTCCCCTTGTCTCCCCGTCCGTCTGCGCCGCCCGCTCCCACGCCGCCACTACGACGTCGTGGGCGAGTGCCTTGACCACCTCGCGGCGATACCAGGCCGTGGAGCGGACGTCGTCGATGGG